>ERZ1463034.7-NODE-7-length-81024-cov-48.681471_pt1 | contig 81024 bp, 62 predicted proteins | sample MGYA00564480_ERZ1463034 | MGnify/ENA primary metagenome ERZ1463034 (study PRJEB39244, sample SAMEA3635122) | Helicobacter pylori | study: EMG produced TPA metagenomics assembly of PRJEB11511 data set (Assembly of a 5300-year-old Helicobacter pylori...
TCACCACCACGGCTCCGCCAGTAGGTGTGCCAGCAGGCCCGGCACCGACTCCGGCGCCAGCCCGTCCGGCTGCAGCTGTTGCCGCTGCCAAGCCAGTAGCGCCAGTCGTCAAGCCAGCGCCCGTTCAGGTCGCGACAGCCAAGCCAGCGCCAAAAGTGGCGGAAAAAGTAACGGAAAAACCTGCTGCCTCCTCCGCGCCAGCCTCGGGTGGTAACTGGTACGCCGGTCAGGCGCCGGGCCATTATGTCGTGCAAATTGTGGGTACAAGCTCGGAAGCCGCTGCTCAGGCGATCGTTGAAGAGAACGGTGGCGAGTACCGGTATTTCAAGAAAAACCTGCAAGGCAAACCACTGTATGTAGTGACCTACGGTAACTTTTCTGACCGCGCTGCTGCCCTTGCAGCCATCAAGGTATTGCCAGCCAAGGTTCAGGCTGGTAAACCTTGGCCTCGTACTGTCGCCAGCGTCCAACAGGAACTGGCTGCAACGCACTGAAGTCGCAGCGGCCTTATCCAGGCCGCCTGCACTGCTCCCCCGGAATATCGCATGTGCGTGCTGCTTTCGAGCAGCGCGCCTTGTGGTGTCTGCGTCCCGGACGTCATAAATGTTCTTGGGCTCGCAGGCCGGGCTCGTAAAAATGTTTTGACTAGCACATTATCTGGCCTTAAACCTTTCATTAATGCGACATAGATTTACGGCTGCTGGTCGTTAAGTTTGTGAGCTTTTGTGTCGATGTGTACAATGACCTCCCTTTTGCCCCCGCAAAGCTGGCATACGTTCGGCGCGGTTGGTAAGTGGTTGAATTGAAAAGAAATTTGCCTCGACAAGAGGCAGCCTGGTGAGAAAGTGTCTATGAAAGCAGGTCTGTACCATCCAGATGAATTCAAGGATAACTGTGGTTTCGGCCTGATTGCGCACATGCAAGGCGAACCCAGTCATAACCTGTTGCAAACGGCTATCGAAGCCCTGACCTGCATGACCCACCGTGGTGGGATCAACGCTGACGGCAAGACCGGCGACGGCTGTGGCCTGCTGATACAGAAGCCGGATGCATTCCTGCGCGCAATGGCCAGCGAACACTTCGGCATCGACCTGCCCAAGCAGTACGCCGTCGGCATGGTGTTCTTCAACCAGGACACCGCCAAGGCAGAAGCTGCGCGCGCGAACATGAATCGCGAAATCCAGGCCGCTGGCCTGCAACTGATCGGTTGGCGCAAAGTGCCGATCGACACCAGCGTACTCGGCCGCCTGGCCCTGGAGCGCCTGCCGCAAATCGAGCAGGTGTTCATCGGTGGCGAAGGCCTGAGCGATCAACAGTTCGCCATCAAACTGTTCAGCTCCCGTCGCCGTTCGTCGGTGTCCAACGCCGCAGACACCGATCACTACATCTGCAGTTTTTCGCACAAGACCATCATCTACAAAGGCTTGATGATGCCGGCGGACCTGACGGCCTTCTATCCGGACCTCAGTGACGAACGCCTGAAAACCGCGATTTGTGTGTTCCACCAGCGTTTCTCTACCAACACTTTGCCGAAATGGCCGCTGGCTCAGCCGTTCCGTTTTCTTGCCCACAACGGCGAGATCAACACCATCACTGGCAACCGCAACTGGGCGCAGGCCCGTCGCACCAAGTTTGCCAACGAGTTGATCCCTGATCTGGAAGAGCTCGGCCCGCTGGTCAACAGCGTGGGCTCCGACTCCTCAAGCATGGACAACATGCTTGAGCTGATGGTCACCGGCGGTATCGACCTGTTCCGTGGCGTGCGCATGCTTATTCCGCCTGCCTGGCAGAACGCCGAGACCATGGACGCCGAACTGCGCGCGTTCTACGAATACAACTCCATGCACATGGAACCATGGGACGGCCCGGCTGGCGTGGTCATGACCGATGGTCGCCATGCGGTCTGCCTGCTCGACCGTAACGGTCTGCGCCCGGCGCGCTGGGTCACCACCAAAAATGGTTTCATCACCCTGGCGTCAGAGATTGGCGTGTGGAACTACAAGCCTGAAGACGTTATCGCCAAGGGTCGTGTCGGCCCAGGGCAGATCTTCGCGGTCGACACCGAGACCGGTCAGATCCTTGATACCGACGCTATCGACAACCGCTTGAAGTCGCGCCATCCGTACAAGCAGTGGCTGCGCAAGAACGCCTTGCGCATCCAGGCGACGCTGGTCGACGACCAGGGCGTGGCCAGCTACGACACTGACCAGCTCAAGCAATACATGAAAATGTTCCAGGTCACCTTCGAGGAGCGTGATCAGGTGCTGCGTCCGTTGGCCGAACAGGGTCAGGAAGCCGTTGGCTCGATGGGCGACGACACGCCAATGGCCGTGTTGTCCCAGCGTGTACGTACGCCTTACGATTATTTCCGTCAGCAGTTTGCGCAGGTGACCAACCCGCCTATCGACCCGCTGCGTGAAGCGATCGTCATGTCGCTCGAGATCTGTCTGGGTGCCGAGCGCAACATCTTCCAGGAATCGGCTGAGCACGCTTCACGCGTGATCCTCAGCACGCCGGTCATTTCTCCGGCGAAATGGCGCTCGTTGATGACCCTGGATCGTCCAGGTTTCGAGCGTCATTTCATCGACCTCAACTATGACGAGAGCGTCGGGCTCGAAGCTGCGGTGCGTAACATCGCCGATCAGGCCGAAGAGGCCGTGCGTGCCGGCAAGACTCAGCTGGTGCTGAGTGACCGTCACATCGCGCCAGGCAAGTTGCCTGCTCACGCCGCGCTGGCGGTGGGTGCCGTGCACCACCGTCTGACCGAGTGTGGTCTGCGTTGCGACAGCAACATCTTGGTTGAAACGGCCACCGCTCGTGACCCGCACCACTTTGCAGTGTTGATGGGCTTCGGTGCGTCTGCGATCTACCCGTACCTCGCTTATGAAGTGCTGGCCGACCTGATCCGTACCGGTGAAGTCCTTGCGGACCTGGACGAAGCGTTCAAGTTCTACCGCAAGGGCATCTCCAAAGGGCTGCTGAAGATACTGTCGAAGATGGGCATTTCGACCGTCGCGTCTTACCGTGGTGCGCAGCTGTTCGAAGCCATCGGCCTGGCCGATGAAATCGTCAACCTGAGCTTCCGTGGCGTGCCAAGCCGGATCAAGGGTGCGCGCTTCGTCGACCTCGAAGCCGAACAGAAGCTGCTGGCCCTCGAAGCCTGGAGCCCGCGCAAGCCAATCCAGCAGGGCGGTCTGCTCAAGTTTGTGTATGGCGGCGAATACCACGCGTACAACCCAGACGTTGTCAGCACCTTGCAAGCCGCCGTGCAGCAGGGGGATTACAGCAAGTTCAAGGAGTACACCGCGTTAGTCGACAACCGTCCGGTGTCGATGCTTCGCGATCTGCTCAAGGTCACGACCCTCGATCAGCCGTTGGCGATTGAGGAAATCGAACCGTTGGAGAAAATTCTCAAGCGCTTCGACTCCGCCGGGATTTCCCTCGGCGCACTGTCGCCTGAGGCGCACGAAGCCTTGGCCGAAGCGATGAACCGCTTGGGCGCACGCTCTAACTCCGGTGAAGGCGGCGAAGACCCTGTGCGTTATGGCACGGTGAAAAGCTCGAAGATCAAGCAGGTGGCGACCGGTCGTTTTGGCGTTACCGCTGAATATCTGGTCAACGCCGAAGTGCTGCAGATCAAAGTCGCTCAGGGCGCCAAGCCCGGCGAAGGTGGTCAGTTGCCCGGTGGCAAGGTCAACGGTTTGATCGCCAAGCTGCGTTATGCGGTGCCTGGCGTGACCCTGATTTCACCGCCGCCGCACCACGACATCTACTCGATTGAAGACTTGTCGCAGCTGATTTTTGACCTGAAACAGGTCAACCCGGCGGCGCTGGTTTCGGTCAAACTGGTGGCAGAAGCGGGCGTAGGCACCATCGCAGCCGGTGTGGCCAAGGCTTACGCCGACCTGATCACCATCTCCGGTTACGACGGTGGTACCGGTGCTTCGCCGCTGACCTCGATCAAATACGCGGGCGCTCCGTGGGAACTCGGCCTGGCTGAAACTCACCAGACCCTGCGCGGCAACGACCTGCGCGGCAAAGTCCGGGTGCAGACCGATGGTGGTCTGAAAACCGGTCTGGACGTGATCAAGGCGGCGATCCTCGGCGCTGAAAGCTTCGGCTTCGGCACCGCGCCAATGATCGCCCTGGGCTGCAAATACCTGCGCATCTGCCACCTGAACAACTGCGCCACCGGCGTGGCGACGCAGAACGAGAAGCTGCGTAAAGATCACTACATCGGCACCGTCGACATGGTGGTGAACTTCTTCACCTTCGTCGCCGAAGAGACCCGCGAGTGGCTGGCCAAGCTGGGCGTGCGCACCCTCGAAGAACTGATCGGGCGTACTGACCTGCTGGAAATCCTGCCGGGCGAAACCGCCAAGCAGCAGCACCTGGATTTGACGCCGCTGCTGGGCAGCGACTATATCCCGGCGGACAAGCCACAGTTCTGTCAGGTGGAACGCAACCCGCCGTTCGACAAAGGCTTGCTGGCCGAGAAAATGGTCGAGATGGCCAAGCCTGCAATCGTCGGCCTCAGCGGCGCTGACTTCTCCATGGATATCTGCAACTGCGACCGGTCCATCGGCGCGCGGATTTCCGGTGAAGTCGCCAAGCTGCACGGCAACCAGGGCATGGCCAGGGCGCCGATCACGTTCCGTTTCAAAGGCACGGCCGGGCAAAGCTTCGGCGTGTGGAACGTCGGTGGCTTGAACATGTACCTGGAAGGCGATGCCAACGACTACGTCGGCAAGGGCATGACCGGCGGCAAGCTGGTCATCGTTCCGCCAGTCGGCAGCGCGTACAAGACTCAGGACAGCGCCATCATCGGCAACACCTGTCTGTACGGTGCAACCGGCGGCAAACTGTTCGCGGCCGGTACCGCTGGCGAGCGGTTTGCAGTGCGTAACTCCGGTGCCCACACCGTCGTTGAAGGCACGGGCGACCACTGCTGTGAATACATGACAGGCGGTTTCGTCTGTGTACTGGGTAAAACGGGCTATAACTTCGGCTCCGGTATGACCGGTGGTTTCGCCTACGTGCTGGACCAAGACAACACCTTCGTTGACAAGGTCAACCACGAACTGGTGGAAATCCAACGGATCAGCGGCGAAACGATGGAGGCTTATCGCAGCCACCTGCAACGCGTGCTGGCCGAATACGTCGAGGAAACCAATAGCGAGTGGGGTCGTCACCTCACCGAAAACCTCGATGACTATCTGCGTCGGTTCTGGTTGGTCAAGCCTAAGGCTGCCAGCTTGAAATCGTTGCTTTCCAGCACCCGTGCCAACCCGCAGTGATATGCGCCTGAAGTGTTTGATGAGGTTTTAACATGGCTGAACGTCTAAATAATGACTTCCAGTTCATCGAGGTCGGGCGCAAAGATCCGAAGAAGAAACTGTTGCGTCAACGCAAGAAAGAGTTCGTAGAAATCTACGAACCGTTCAAACCCCAGCAGTCGGCCGATCAGGCCCACCGCTGTCTGGGTTGCGGCAACCCGTACTGCGAATGGAAGTGCCCGGTGCACAACTTCATTCCCAACTGGCTCAAACTGGTGGCCGAAGGCAATATCCTGGCGGCTGCCGAGCTGTCACACCAGACCAACACCCTGCCGGAAGTCTGTGGCCGGGTATGCCCTCAGGATCGTCTGTGTGAGGGTGCCTGCACCCTCAACGACGGTTTTGGTGCGGTCACCATCGGTTCGGTGGAGAAGTACATCACGGACACCGCGTTCGCCATGGGCTGGCGCCCAGACATGTCCAAGGTCAAAGCGACCGGCAAACGTGTTGCGGTGATCGGTGCCGGGCCTGCGGGCCTGGGGTGTGCCGACGTGCTGGTGCGCGGTGGCGTGACCCCGGTGGTGTTCGACAAAAACCCGGAAATCGGCGGTTTGCTGACCTTCGGCATCCCGGAGTTCAAGCTGGAAAAAAGCGTGCTGAGCAATCGTCGCGAAGTTTTCACCGGCATGGGTATCGAGTTCCGCCTCAATACCGAAGTCGGCAAGGACGTCACCATCGATCAACTGCTTGAAGAATACGATGCTGTGTTCATGGGCATGGGCACCTACACCTATATGAAGGGTGGCTTTGCCGGTGAAGACCTGCCAGGCGTGCACGATGCACTGGATTACTTGATCGCCAACGTCAACCGCAATCTGGGCTTCGAAAAGGCGCCGGAAGATTTCGTCGACATGAAGGGCAAGAAGATTGTGGTGCTCGGCGGTGGTGACACCGCGATGGACTGCAACCGCACCGCGATTCGCCAAGGCGCCAAATCGGTGACCTGTGCTTATCGTCGCGACGAAGCGAACATGCCCGGCTCGCGTAAAGAAGTGAAGAACGCCAAGGAAGAAGGGGTGAAATTCCTCTACAACCGTCAGCCAATCGCTATCGTTGGCGAAGACAAGGTCGAAGGCGTGAAGGTGGTCGAGACCCGTCTTGGCGAGCCAGACGCCCGTGGCCGTCGCAGCCCCGAGCCAATCCCGGGCTCCGAAGAGATCATCCCGGCCGATGCCGTGGTCATCGCATTCGGTTTCCGTCCAAGCCCGTCGTTGTGGTTTGAGGAATTCAGCATCCAGACTGACAGCCAGGGCCGCGTGATTGCTCCGGAACAGGCGCAGTTCAAGCACCAGACCAGCAACCCGAAAATCTTCGCCGGTGGCGATATGGTTCGCGGATCTGACTTGGTGGTGACTGCGATCTTCGAAGGCCGAAATGCCGCCGAAGGAATCCTGGATTACCTGGGTCTGTGATCACCCCGACAGGGTGGCGCGACCTCTGATTCCTGCGACAAATCGCCTCGATACATAAAAGGCACGGCTCATGCCGTGCCTTTTGCGTTGCGCTCTGAGAAAATACCCGCACTTTTTAACCGGATGCCGACATGACTGCCCTGAAGAACGACCGTTTCCTTCGTGCCCTGCTCAAGCAACCCGTCGACGTCACCCCTGTGTGGATGATGCGTCAGGCCGGTCGCTACCTGCCGGAATACCGCGCCAGTCGGGCCAAGGCCGGTGATTTCATGAGCTTGTGCATGAACCCGGAGTTCGCGTGCGAAGTCACCCTGCAACCGCTGGACCGCTATCCACAACTGGACGCGGCGATCCTGTTCTCCGACATTCTGACCATCCCCGACGCCATGGGCCTGGGCCTGTACTTCGAAACCGGGGAAGGTCCGCGCTTCAAAAAAACCGTCTCCACCCTGGCCGATATCGAAGCCCTGCCGATTCCTGATCCGCAGAAAGACCTGGGCTATGTGATGGACGCGGTCAGCACCATCCGCCGTGAACTCAACGGCCGTGTGCCGCTGATCGGGTTCTCCGGCAGCCCGTGGACCCTGGCGACCTATATGGTCGAAGGCGGCTCGTCGAAAGACTTCCGCAAGTCCAAGGCCATGCTCTACGACAACCCGCAAGCCATGCACTTGTTGCTGGATAAACTGGCGCAGTCGGTGACCTCGTACCTCAACGGCCAGATCCTCGCGGGTGCGCAAGCGGTGCAGATCTTCGACAGTTGGGGTGGCAGCCTGTCAGACGCCGCGTATCAGGAGTTCTCCCTGGCCTACATGCGTAAAATCGTTAGCGGTCTGATCCGTGAACACGACGGGCGCAAAGTGCCGGTCATCCTGTTCACCAAAGGCGGCGGTCTGTGGCTTGAAAGCATCGCCGATGCGGGTGCTGATGCCTTGGGTCTGGACTGGACCTGCGACATCGGAGAAGCCCGTCGTCGCGTCGGCAACAAAGTCGCGTTGCAAGGCAACATGGACCCTACCGTGCTTTACGCTAACCCTACAGCCATCCGCGCCGAAGTCGCCCGCATCCTCGCCCGCTATGGCAGCGGCACCGGACACGTCTTCAACCTCGGTCACGGCATTACCCCTGAAGTCGACCCGGTCAATGCTGGCGTCTTCATGGAAGCTGTGCATGAGTTCTCGGCGCAGTATCACCAGTAAGCTGACTGCGGCCGCTTAGCGACCCATCGCGGGCAAGCGCGCGCCTACAAACCTGTAGGCGCGCGCTTGCCCGCGATGCTTTCAGTTGCGAGTCACCAGCGGCGCCAACCGGGCCAGGCGCAACGCCACAGCCAGGGCGATCAGCAGCAGTACGCCGATGAACAGGCCAATGCCATTCCAGCCTGCGTAGTGCCAGAACATCCCACCTGCGGTACCGGCCACGCTGGAGCCCGCGTAGTAACTAAACAAATAGAGCGATGACGCCTGGCCTTTGGCCTTGAGGGCGCGGCGGCCGATCCAGCTGCTGGCGACCGAGTGGGCGCCGAAGAAGCCGAAGGTGAACATCAGTACGCCGACGATCACCACTGGCAGCAGGGTGAACATCGTCAGGGCGACGCCCGCCAGCATCAGCACAATCACCGACCACAAGACTTTGCGCCGTCCGAGTTTATCGGCTAACGCGCCGATTTTCGCCGAGCTGTAGATACCGGACAGGTACACCACGGAGAACAGTCCGACCAGCGACTGGCTCAGGTGGTAAGGCTCAGCCAGCAAGCGATAACCGATGTAGTTGAACAACGTGACGAACGCGCCCATCAGCAGGAAGGCTTCGAGAAACAGCCACGGCAAACCGGCATCGCGAAACTGCAGGGTAAAGCCGTTGAGCAGGCTGCGTGGGTGCAGCGAGCGTGGGCGGAAGTTGCGCGACTCGGGGAGAATCCTCCAGAACACCGCAGCGGCAATCAATGCCAGACCGCCGATGATCAGCATCGCGGTATGCCAGCTGACAAAGTCGACCAGGATCCCCGTGATAAGACGCCCGCTCATACCGCCAATGGCGTTTCCGCCGATGTACAGGCCCATGGCCAGGCCGATGTGCTGCGGATGGATCTCTTCGCTGAGGTAGGTCATGGCGACCGCTGCCAGGCCGCTGAGGGACAGGCCGACCAGTGCGCGTGTCAACAGGATGCCTTCCCAGGTCGGCATCAGTGCGCTGATCATGGTAAACAGCGCGGCGCAAAACAGCGCCGTCACCATCACAGGTTTACGCCCTAGCCGATCCGAAATGGGGCCGGTGATCAGCAAACCAATCGCGAGCATGCCCGTGGCTACCGAAAGAATCAGGCTGCTTTGCGCTGCGTTGATTGAAAACTCATGGGACAGGACCGGCATCATCGGCTGCACGCAGTACAGCAGGGCAAAGGTCGCAAAGCCGCCAGAGAACAACGCCAGCACCGTGCGCATGAACATCGGCGTGCCTTTTTCGATGTAGATCTCGCTCAACGCCATCGCGACATCGCCGGTAGGCGAAGACTCGATATCGTTAGCGTGGGGGTGAGCAGCAATTTTCACAATGGACCTCGGTGGGTCAACGGGTCGGGCAATGTGAAAAAGAATATAGCTCGCTAATGATTCTTTCCAATATATTGTTCGACCTGTTTGATATTTAAAACGACCTAATGGTGAATCCATGGAACTGCGACATCTTCGGTATTTCATTGCGGTGGCCGAAGAGCTGCATTTCGGCCGGGCCGCGCAAGCACTGGGTATCTCCCAACCGCCGTTGAGCCAGCAAATTCAGGCGCTTGAACAGGAGGTAGGGGCGCGGTTGTTCGAGCGCACCAATCGTCGCGTCGAGCTGAGTGAAGCCGGTCGGCTGTTTCTGGCCGAAGCCCGTCTGGTGTTGGCCCAGGTCGACAAAGCGGCCGACGTGGCGCGGCGTGCGCAGTTGGGGCTGTTAGGCGAGCTGAAAATCGGTTTCACCTCCTCGGCGCCTTTCAACTCAAGCATTCCGCAGGTGATTTTTGCGTTCCGTCAGGCCTTCCCGGCGGTTCACCTGGCGTTGCAGGAAATGAGCAGCAAGGAAGTGGCCGAGGCGCTGGTGGATGAGTCGGTGCAGGTCGGCATCATGCGTCCCTTGCCTTTGCCGGAATCGTTGGTCGCCGTGGAGTTGTTCCGCGAACCGCTGGTGGCGATTATACGTGCCGATCACCCGTTGGCGGTGGGCAGTGAAAAAGGCCTGCAGCTGTCGGCGTTGGCGGCTGAACCCTTTGTGTTTTTCCCGCGCTCATATGGCAGCGGCTTGTACGCGCAGTTGATCAACCTGGCGCGCCAGGCAGGGTTCAGCCCGCTGATCACCCAAGAGGCGGGCGAGGCGATGACCATTATCGGGCTGGTGGCCGCAGGGTTGGGGGTGACGGTGTTGCCGGCGTCCTACCAGCGCATGCGTATCGACGGCGTGGTCTACCGAACGTTGCTCGATGCAGAGGCCAATACGGCGGTTTGGCTAGTGCAGCGCCGGGACCAGCATTCACCGATGGCCAAGGCATTCGTCGAATTGTTGACCAAGCAGGCGGTAGCGCTGTAAGAGGCCCCACCTCGTCTTCGCCGCCGTGCTGTCGCGCAGAAAACTGGATCTCGATTCTGCCCGGAGGGCGTAGGAGCTGACTTGTCTGCGAAAAGGGCCGGAGGACCTTCATGCGGTGGTGACGTCAGTCATTTTGCGACTGCTTCGCAGCCGATTCGCAGACAAGTCAGCTCCTACAGGGTATTTGTGGGGCTACTACCAGCGTCGGAAGATCAGTGAAGTGTTCACACCACCAAACGCGAAGTTATTGTTCATCACGAATTGGTTGCTCATATGCCGCGATTCCCCGCGTAAATAATCAAGTTCGGCACAACGCGGATCGACAGCATCGAGGTTGAGGGTGTGGATGTAGCGGTCGCGGTTCATCATCTCGATGCAGAACCACGACTCCAGCGCACCGCAGGCGCCCAGGGTGTGGCCGAGAAAGCTTTTCTGCGAACTGATGGGCATCCGCGCGCCGAACAGGCTGTGGGTCGCCAGGGTCTCTGCAATGTCGCCTTGTTCGGTGGCGGTGCCGTGACCATTGACGTAACCGATGGCGTCGGCACTCAGGTGGGCGTCCTCCAGGGCCAGCTCCATGGCGCGACGCATGGTGGTCTGCTCTGGACGCGTGGCGTGTGCGCCATCGGCGTTGCTGCCGAAGCCAACGATCTCGGCGTGGATGTGCGCGCCCCGGGCCAGGGCGTGTTCCAGTTCTTCGAGGACCAGCATGCCGCCGCCTTCACCGATCACCAGGCCGTCGCGGTCGCTGTCGTAAGGGCGAGGGCTGGTGTGCGGGGCGTCGTTTTTCAGGCTGGTGGCGTACAGCGCGTCGAAGACCATGGCTTCGGTCGGACACAGCTCCTCGGCGCCACCGGCCAGCATCAGCGGCAGGCGACCGAACTTGATCGATTCGTAGGCATAGCCGATGCCCTGGCTGCCGCTGGTGCAGGCGCTGGAGGTCGGTATCAAACGCCCGGTCAGGCCGAAGAAGATGCTGATGTTCGCCGCCGTAGTGTGCGGCATCATCCGCACATAGGAGTTGGCGTTCAGGCCCTCGGCGACGGAGTTGATCAGCATGTTGCCGAACGCTTTGATTTCATCGGTGCTGCCGGTGGACGAACCACAGGAAACGCCCATGCGCCCGTCGCGAATGATCGGGTCGTTGAGCAGGCCCGCGTCGAGCAACGCCTGTTCAGCCGCGCCGACGGCGAGCCGCGACACGCGACCCATGCTGCGCAACTGTTTGCGGGACCAGTGTCCAGGCACCGCGAAATCGTCGATCGGGCCGGCGAGGCGGGTGTTGAGTTCGGTAAAACGGTCCCACTCATCCATCCGCCGAATGCCGCTGCGGTTGGCGTTGAAATTGGCTTCGATACTGGTCCAGTCACTGCCCAGCGATGTAATACCGGCCATGCCGGTAACAACTACGCGCTTCATTAGCACAGGCCTCCGTTGACCGCCAGAACCTGACGGGTGATGTAGGACGCTTCGGCCGACATCAGGAAATTCACGGCACCGGCGACTTCTTCGGGGGTGCCCATGCGTTGCGCGGGGATCATTTTCATCAGCTCATCCACGGGCACATTTTCGTCGAGCATTGCCGTATCGATCAAGCCGGGGGCGACGCAGTTGACGGTGATCTTGCGTTTGCCCAGTTCGATGGCGAGCGCTTTGGCAGCCCCAATGATACCTGCCTTGGAGGCGCTGTAATTTACCTGCCCACGATTGCCGATCAAGCCCGAAACCGATGTGATGCACACTATCCGCCCAGCGGCGCGACGCCTGATCATTGGCATCATTACCGGGTGCAGAACGTTGTAGAAACCATCGAGGTTGGTGCGCATGACCACGTCCCAGTCTTCGTCGGTCAACGCCGGAAAGGCGCCGTCACGGGTCAGACCGGCATTGCAGACAACGCCGTAATAGGCGCCGTGAGTGTCCACATCGGCTTCGAGAATCGCCTTGCACGCAGCCCGGTCGGCGACGTCGAATTGCAGTATGCGCGCTTGTCGGCCCAAGGCCTGGATTTCCCGCTGAACCGCTTCGGCCTCAGTACGGCCGCTACGACAATGCAGGATCAGATCGTAACCGGCCTGGGCCAGACGCAGGGCGATGGCACGGCCGATGCCACGGCTGGAGCCGGTGACCAGTATTGATTCAGTCATGCGCAAACTCCTTCAGCGAGATAGTCAGCGGGCAGGGGTGGGCAATACACGTTAACCCGCGCCATGGCCTTGATGCCGGGGCCGGTCAGGTGGCACTCGAAGACGCCCATGCCGTTGTCATCCTGCAGTGAGCGCAGGGCGTGGATGGTCAGTTCGCTGCCTGCGGGGAAGTGCTCGACGTTGCATTCGAACTTGCGCGTGCCCAACAAAAAGCCGAGTTGGACCTTATGGCCTTGCGCGCGCGCCTTGCAACCCGCGTAGGCGGCAATGCTCTGGGCCATGAGTTCGATCCCGACCCAGGCTGGGAGGCTACCATCGGCGCGGCTGAACAAGCCGCCAGGGCGGACTTTCAGACGGGTGTGAATTTGTTCTTCGTCGAACGTCAGGACCTGATCGATGAGGATCATGTCTCCGGCGTGGGGCACCAGTTCGGCAATCGGCCAATCGATCATGGGGCGTCTCCTATAATCAGGCTGACGTTATTGCCGCCGAAGGCGAAGGAATTGCTCATCAGTCGGCGTGGTCGGGTGTGCAGCAGGCGCTGGCCGGGCTCAACCCATTTCAAAGCGGGCAGTTGGGAATCGGCTTCGCCGTCCCAGAGGTGCGGTGGCAATGCCTGTTGCGTATTTTCCGGGGCCAGGCTCAGCCAGCAGAATGCTGCTTCCAGCGCTCCGGCAGCGCCGAGGGTGTGGCCGCTCATGGGTTTGGTTGATGAACAGGGAACGCCGTCTGGAAAAATCGCCTGCACGGCGAAGCTTTCCATCGCGTCATTGTGCTGCGTGGCGGTGCCGTGCAAGTTCAGGTAATCGATCTGCTCTGCATGCAGGCCGGCATTGTTCAGCGCTTTTTGCATGGCTTGGCGCGCGCCGCGACCACTGGGTTCCGGTGCGGAAATATGGTGGGCATCAGAGCTCGCGCCCGCACCGAGCAGGGCAATCGACGTGGCACCGCTGGCCTCGCGGGTCATGAGGTACAAGACCGCTGCCTCGCCGATGTTGATCCCGTTGCGATTGCGCGAAAATGGATTGCAGCGCTGTTCCGATACCGCTTCCAGTGCGGAAAACCCGTTCAGCGTCAGCTTGCACAGGGTGTCTACGCCACCGCACAGCACCGCGTCGCACACCCCCATGTCCAGCAAGCGCCGCGCACTGAGCAGCGCCCGCGCGCTGGAGGTGCAGGCGGTGGAAATGACGTAAGCCGGGCCGCTGAGTTGCAGCCAGGCCGCGAGGAAATTCGCCGGGGCGCTGAGTTCCTGTTGCTGATAGTCATAATCGCAGGGGAATCGCTGCTCGCGCAGATACATCGCAATGCCACGACTGGCTTCATCGATCCCCGAGGTGCTGGTGCCGAGAATCACGCCGATACGCGAGCGGCCATAGCGTTCAATGGCTTGCTGGATATCGTCTTTGATTTGCAGGGCGGCGGCCAGCAGGAGTTGATTGTTGCGGCTGCTTTGCTGGCCCAACTCGGGAGGAATCTGAGGTAATACGTCGTGTACGGCACCGACCGGCAAGCGCCGACCCGGAACCCAGTCGTTCTCGTCGATCATGCCTGAGTCATCGCCTGCGAACAACCTGCGCGCGACCTCGGTTTTGTTATTGCCCAGGGCGCAAATCAACCCCAGGGCATTGAGGTAGGCGGTCATGGCGTGGCCTCGTCATTCAACGGGCTGACGTTGTAACTCAGGCCCTGCTCCAGCCGCAGACTGAAGACCTGCGGTTGACGGTAATCGACGCGCCAGCGCGTGCCCAAGTTGCGTTGGCGGGCCTGGGATTGCGCGGCAGGATAGCGGCTGCGTAACTCAGGGGCCGGCGTCAGGGCGAACAGCAGCGCGGCGAACAGCTCGCGTGCTTCCGGATTGGGCGGCAACAGACCATCGGCCTGCCATGTGCCGTTGTTCAAGCGCTGGCGGGCGAGAGGAATGCCCAGCGGGTCGAGCAGCGACCAACGCAAACTGGCCTCTTCTTGCTGGATCACCAACAACCAATCCTGGCGTTGGCCCGCTTGCTCGCGCTGGATGTGCAATTGCAGCGGCAACGGCAGGTGCGGCAGTGTCTCGGGCAGGGGCGCCCGGCTGGCGCAGGCGCACAGCAAAAGAAGGCAAACGCTCAGCAGCAGGCCGCGAATCATCCTGCGCCACCTTGCACGGGTTTGCGCGCGACGACGTTGACCAGGGTTTCTTCGCGCTGACCGAATGGCGCGGGGCGGCGCAGTCCAAAGCGCTCCAGCAGGCCGAAATCCTTTGAACGACTCCACCATAAATACGGGTACGAAACAGTGTGCGGGCCGAACTCAAAGCCCTGTCCGCGCAGCATGTCGAGGTATTGCCCGGCGCTCTTCTGCACCTGCATCGGATGGCGGAACAGCCAGCGGATCACCCAGGTATCGATGTAGGCCTTGGTCGATTCGGCGAACAGCAGATAACCGCCCGGCTTCAGCACCCGATAGAACTCGGCGAGGGCCTGTTCTTGCTCCACCAGATGGTGAAAAGTCTGGTGGCAGAACAGCAGGTCGACGCTGGCATCCGGCAGTTGCAAGTGCGCGCAATCGCTGCCGATCAGTTCGACATTGATGCCTTGGCGCATCGCTTCATCGCGGCTCACGGACAGGCTTTGCGGGTCGGCATCCACGCCCAGTAAACGCGCCGGGGCGAACACCTGCTGCAAGTAGCGGAAGGATTTCCCCTGGCCACAGCCCGCATCCAGGAGCACGGCGTCAGCCGGTGGCGCGATGCCGGGCGCGCCTTGATCAAAGAGCCTACGCAAATCATTGATCGCCACGCGCAGGACGTGGTGCTGCCACGTGTGGCTGCGCAGGAACCATAAGCCGAAGCGGGTTTCCTCGACGAAACTGTCGCTCAGGTAGGCGCTGCTCATTGGGCTGTGCTCGCGCAGACTTCCGAGATCACCCGCAAGCGGCGCTTGGCTTCGCTGACAAAGGGGTTGCGTTCATCCCAGGCATAACCCGCGAGGATTGCACTGATCATGCGGCGGATTTCCGGAGGACTGTCGGAATGGAAGATCACATCCTGGAAGGTGCCTTCGTACCAGCCTTCGACATAGGCACGGAACGTGTCGACGCCGCGCTTGAGCGGCACGGAGAACTCGGTGTGCCAATCGACGGTTTCGCCTTGCAACTGACGATGCAGCAGGCCGGCAGCCATGCTTGCCGAGCGCATAGCGATGGTCACGCCGGAAGAGAACACCGGGTCGAGAAACTCTGCCGCGTTACCCAGCAGAGCGAAGCCCTGGCCGTGCAGGGTTTTGACGTTGGCCGAATAACCATTGATGGCGCGCGCCGGGGTATCCCACACAGCGTTTTGCAGCAGGCCAGAGAGGCTTGGTGTTTCGTCGATAAACGCCCGCAGGCAGGCCTCCAGATCCTCTGGCTTGCGTTGAAAGTGCTCGGCCGAAGCGACCACGCCCAACGAGCAGCGGCCATCGCTGAACGGGATCAGCCAGAACCAGATGTCGCGATGCGTGGGGTGAATGCTGACGAGGATCTTCTCGCGGTCGAATTGCATGTCATCAATGCGGTCTTCGATGTGGGTAAACACCGCCTGGCGAATCGGAAAGTTCGACGGTGCTTCCAGGTCGAGCAGTCGCGGCAGTACCCGGCCATAGCCGCTGGCATCCAGCACGAAGTCCGCTTCGAGGGTGTACTCACTGCCATCTTCGCGGCGTGCGCGCAGCTGCGGTTGCGGGCCATCGAAATTGGCTGCAGTGATTTCTTCCAGATAGCGAATTTCTACGCCTTGCAGTTCAGCCTGATCGGCGAGCAACTTGTCGAAGGTGGCGCGTTGCACCTGGAACGTGGTCGGCTTGCCGTTGCTGAAGGTGTCGCCAAAGTCGAAATGGGTGTAGCGCTCGCCCCAGGCGAAGGCCGCGCCGTTTTTTACTTGAAAACCAGCGGCCTCCACGGCGTCGAGCATGCCGGCTTCTTCGACGAAATCCAGGCAGTGCGAGAGCAGGCTCTCGCCAATGGAGAAGCGTGGGAAAAGCTGGCGCTCAATGATCAGCACGTCGTGTCCCTGACGCTTGAGCAGTGCCGCAGCGATTGCGCCAGAGGGACCGGCACCAATTACTACGACCTGGCGTCTTTCCATTTCAGCTGTTGGCACAAGGGCTCCTTGCCTGTTCGGCGGGTTTGACAATCATTCGGTTCATGCCCGCGAATGCGGGCATCAGGGTCGCGATCAAGCCCATCAGCATCAGCGCGAAGTACAGCGCAGGACTGATCAGCTGTTGTTGCAGCAGCAGGTTGAGGAAGACGATCTCACTCAACCCGCGAATATTGAGCAGCAGGCTTTCACGCCAGCGGCTTGCGCCAGTAAACGACGGCGTAGCCCAGCGCAGACCGAGCCAGTTGCCGAACACTTTGCTGGCAATCGGCAGCGCCAGCAGCGCGCCGAGTTGCAGCCAACTGAGGCTGCTTACCGCGCTGTGAACGTTGATCTGGACGATCCCGAACGTCAGGATCAGGGGGATTGCCAGTGTGTTCTGCAGGCGTTTGAACCGTTCGGGGCTTAGTGGCAGTACGAAGGGTTGCTTGAGCCAGGCCATGCAAAACAGGTAGCCGATACCCAGGATCAAGGCGTTGAGTTTGTAGTGCTCGGCGACCACCAGCAGTGCGAAAAAGGTCAGGCTATAGACCCATGGCTGGCGCAGACGCAGCGCCCTGAAGAGCAACGGTACGCAGGCGCCCAGCAGCGGTAGCAACAGGCTGCTAAGGTGCAGGCTGCCTTGGGCGATGGCGAACAGACTCCAGCAGGTCAGGTCGATCAGGATCGCAGTCTGTACCAGGCGTCGGGTCGCCGCAGGTGGGTAGTCGATGTGGTGCAGGTATAAAAACAACACGGGAATCGCCGTGATTGCGAACACCAGGCCGACCGCCAGCGAACTTAGCCACGCTTGCTCCGGCAGCAGCCAGAACGCGCACGCCAGCCCGCAGCAGAAGGGCACGCAAAAGCTCGGCACGGCGATTTTCAGGCTTTGCCGGTCCATGTCCAGTTCGATCACGTCGCTGAGGATGTGCCCAAGCACGAGGGCGAAACCCAGGCCATACAGGGTCTTCAACCAAACGGGCTCCACCAGTTGTGCGCCGCTGAGTTGCCAATGCGGCTCGATCCAGAACACCATCAGCAACGGCAGGCCGAACGTCGCCAGGAGCAATTGGCTGACGATGGGAATCAGGCCAACGTAGCGACCCAGGCGTGTTGCCAGCGCAAACATCAGCAAGGCCAGCAGCCAGAACAGCGCGATCATCATGCTGCCGACTCGGCGATGGCGGGTGTATGCGGTTGACGACCGGCCCACGGGGCGAGCATGAAGCTGAACGCCAGGCCGAGGCTTACGGACAGGCCGAAGTTGCTCACCGCAGGCGTGCTGGAAACCGCCAGCAGGCCGAACGACAGCCAGGTGGTGACGGCGGCGAGCAGGGTGCCGAGCAGGCTGACCGCCGCGCCGCCGACCTGCTCACGCATCAGGATCGCGTAATCGACGCTGATGGCTGTGACCAGGAGCAGCCCGAACAGGCTGAACAAGGTCAGCGGCTGACCCAGCCAGCCGAGGCTTGCCAGGCTGCACAGTGCCGCCAACAGTGGCAGGGCGACGATCCGCAGGGCGCCACTGAGACCGAAGGGCAGAATCAACAGCAACACGATCAGGCCACAGGACAACAGCTTGAGCTCCGCAGCGCTGATTTGGGTGGCGGCGAACACGTTGTTCAGATCGCCGAGACGGTCCACCAGTTGCACGCCCTCAAGGTCCAGCGCCTGTACGCGTAACAATGCCGGGTTATTCAAGCCCTGCAGGCTGACCATGCCGGCCACGCCATCAGGTGTAGCCCCCAGCCACAGCCCGCGCCACGGTTCGCCCAAAGGACCGGCCAACGCCATGTCGATGTCCTCAGTCGGTAGTGCCTGCAAGCGTGCCAGCTCTGCTTGCAGCGCACTGGCCGGTACGCCCAGCTCAATCAGCGGCTGCCAATACAACGGCAGTTTGCCCAGAGCATCGCGCACGCGGCGTTGCTCTTCGGGCGGACTGAGCAATTGGTTAAGCGCCAAGTAGCCCTGCAACTTGTCGAGGCTGATCAGTTGGTCCAGCCGCTGGCTCAGCTTGGTCTGCCGTTCGAGCAATTGCTGCTGATCGGCGGCGCGCACAAGGAAGAACTGACTGGTTGGCTGATAGCCGGTGATACGGGCAATGGTTTGGGCTTCGGCCAGCAATTGCGGCGGCGCGCTGATCCATTGGCGGATGTCGTTTTTGCTGGTCAGTTGCCACAGCCCGGCGGCACAGAATGTGAGCAGCAGCCCCAGCAACACGGGCGTGCCGATGCGGCCGAGCAGGGCTTCACGCATGCTCAACAAGCACTCAGCGATACGCAGCGGCCAGGTGGCCGGACGCAGCTCCATGTTGTTGAGCATCGCTGGCAGCAGGCACACCGCAGTCAAATAGGCGCCGACCAGCCCGGCAGCGGAGAACACCGCAATTTGGGTCAGGGCCGGGAAAGGCGTCCAGGCCAAGGCCAGATAGCCGATGCAACTGGTGGCCAGACTCAGGCTCAAGCCCGAGAGTGTCAGGCGCAAGGCTGGCCAACTGCGCCAGGACTTCATGCTCCAGCTTTTCGACAGGTAATGCAGCGGGTAATCCACCGCGACCCCGATCAGGCTGGAACCCAGCACCAGGGTCATCACGTGCATGTGGCCGAACAGCGCCACGCAGGCCACCGCGCCGAATAACATGCCCACCACCACTGGCACGAATGCCAGCAGTACGCGCCAGCGCCGAAACGCCAGCAGCAGCAGCAACAAAATACCCAGCGTGGCGCCGCCGCCGACCCAGGTGATTTCCCGGGAGGCTTGGCGTTGGCCCTCGGCGGCGTATAGCAAACCGCTGGCGGCGAGCAATTGCGCGTCAGCCTGGCGGGCTTGTTCGCGCGCGGCACTGAGCAGGTCGGCGACCTGCAGGGGCAAGTGCATGTCGAATGCATTGCCTCGGGTTCGTGCGCGCAGCAACACCCAGCTTTTACCGTCGGCGTTGGCGATCAACGCGCCACTGCCGAGATCCAGCTGCACGGAACCATGCTGCGGCTGGCTGTTTTGGATACGCCCGGTCAGGCCGAGCCAGTCATCCTGGCTGGGCACCAGACTGAAGCCGGTGAAGGGGTCGAACAGACTCTGTACGCGTTGCTGAATGAACGCTTGCGGTTGCTCGATCAACTCGCTGCGGTCGGCGGGCGACAACATCGCCAGTCGCCCCTGGAGCAATTGCTGGCGCAGCCCCGGGATGTCGGTTTGCAGGTTCCATTGAACCTTCTCGAACAACCCGCTGGCCTGCCATTTTTCGCCCAGCTGTTGGGCCAGATCGATGGCGTGCTGGCGATCCGCGTGGCCAACCAGCACCAGCATCTCGCGGTTGAGGGGTTCTTGCATGCGCTCTTCGGCGCGCAGTTCCAGGGCATCCGGGGTTGAGCCGGGCACCAGCTCCATCAAGTTCGCCGACAGTGGAGGACCGTTGCGCCATTGCCAGCCAGCCAGGGCCAGCATGGCCAGCAAGAGTACCAGGAACAGGCGCGGCATCCAGCGTTCAAACGACTGGCGTCTAGTCAACAAAGTCATGGTGCTCCGCATCGCTCAAGGTGCCAGCGGCGCTGCTGTTGATCATGCGTAGCAGGGTGCTGTCACCCTGAGTTTCAAGCAGTTCGATACGCTGAACCAGTTCGCCGCCGTCAATATTGATTTGTTTGAACACCTGTTGCAGCAGCAACGAGCGCGGGGTCAGGGTCAGTTGCCACGCCTGTGCATCGCCTTTAAGTTGCAGGTCGAAATCGCGTTGCAGGCCACTGCTGTCGCCTTGCAGTACGGCGAGGAACAGCCGGTTTTGCTCGGCGCCTGCGCTCTTGTTCGGCAGCAATTGCCAACCATTGGCATCGCGGCGGGCGATCCCGACGGTACTGATTCGATAATCCTGTTTCAGCGGTGTCGCCAGCAGCCAGAGCAGGCCATAGTCCTTGGCGAGGACGAATTTACCCTTGCTGGTCAACGGCTGGGGCAGGGCGCGCAGGTGTTTTTCCTGAATGAAATCGCCATGAATCACTGAGGGTTTCCCCAGTTGCGTGCTCAGTTGTTGCAGGTCAAAGGCGTTGGCCAGCGATGACAGACCAAGCAGCGCAACGGCGAACAACAGGTGGTAAAGGCGGTTCATGGCAGCGCTCTCTGTACCGCATCGGTGAACACTTTGGGCGATGCCAGTTGCATGTCGTGGCTGGTAATCTCCACGGCCACTTGAATTGTGGTGGCGCGGGTCATGCGCTCGCCCGTGACGGCGTCGCTGATCAGGTAGTTGATCTTCAAGCGGTTCTCCCACTCCACCAGACTGGCGCGAACGTTAAGCTTCTGGCCGAAAACTGCGCCGCGTATATAACGTAATTGCAGGTCAATGACCGGCCAGGCGTAGCCGGAATCGAGCATCTGCTGGTAGTTGTGGTCCAGTTGGTCGAGCAGCGCACAGCGGGCGACTTCCAGGTACTTGATGTAATGGCCGTGCCAGACCACGTTCATCATGTCGATGTCGAAAAATGGCACCTGGATTTCGGTGTCAGTGTGGATCAGGCCCTTACTGCGCATGCAGCCTCCAGTGGCGGTCGGCGATCCGCTGCAGGCACAGCCGCAGTTCGCCGTCCAGCGCGCGGTCTTCGATCACGGGCGGGAAGTCTTTGCTCAGTTGCTCGTGCATGGCTGCCAGCGCGGGCGGCAGGGGCCGAGCATCGTCAGCCTGACTGCGCAGCCAGACACCTTGGTTGGCCGCGAGCAAGGTGGCGGCGGCTACTTGCTCGGTCAGCTCCAGTACGCGGATCGCATCACGGGCGGCGATGGTGCCCATGCTGACCTTGTCCTGGTTATGGCATTCGGTGGAACGCGAGAACACGCTGGCCGGCATGGTGTTTTTCAAGGCTTCGGCTGTCCAGGCACTGGTGCCGATCTGCACTGCCTTGAACCCGTGGTTGAGCATTGCCCGCTCAGCGCTGGCGCCTGACAGGTTGCTTGGCAGGCCGTGGCTGTAACGCACGTCCACCAGCAATGCCAGTTGCCGATCCAGCAGGTCGGCGACGTTGGCTACCAGGGTCTTGAGGCTGTCCATGGCGAACGCGATGTGGCCGCCATAGAAGTGGCCGCCATGCAGTACGCGTTCGGCTTCAGCGTCGATGATCGGGTTGTCGTTGGCGCTGTTCAGCTCGATTTCGATGAATGAACGCAGCCAGTTCAGGCTGTCGGCCAACACGCCCAGGACATGGGGGGCGCAACGCAGCGAATAGCGATCTTGCAAGCGGTGCAAGGGCGCGGTCGGTGCATCGATGGCCAGGTCCTGGCGCAACCAGGCGGCGACTTGCATCTGCCCTGGGTGTGGCTTGGTGGCAAACAGGCGTTCATCGAAATGCTCGGGATTGCCCTGCAAGGCCACCACGTTCATGGCGGTGATGCGGGTCGCCAGTTGCAGCAGGTAATCGGCGCGGGCGAAGGCGAGGCAGGCGATGCCGGTCATGACTGCGGTGCCGTTCATCAAGGCCAGCGCTTCTTTCGGGCGCAGGACCAACGGCTCCCAGCCCAACTCGCGGTGCACGTCAGCGGCCGCGCGGCGCTCGCCACGGAACATCACTTCGCGCTCACCGGACAAGGTCGCGGCCACGTAAGACAGCGGCGTCAGGTCACCGCTGGCGCCCACTGAGCCTTCTTCCGGGATCTGCGGCAGGATGTCTTGGTCGATAAAGGCCTGAAGGCGCTCCAGCAACTCCACGCGCACCCCGGAAACGCCCATGCACAGCGACTGCAACCGCGCAGCGAGTACCGCACGGGTCGCTTGTGCGTCGAGCATTTTACCGAGACCGCAGCCGTGGAACGTGTACAAGTGACGTGGCAGCGCTTCGACGTGCTGCAACGGCACCGCGACGACACAGGAGTCGCCATAACCGGTGGTTACGCCATAGATCACGCCTTCCTTGTCCAACAGGGAATCAAGAAATTGCGCGCCTTTGGCGATGCGCAGGCGAAATGCGCTGTCGTTTTGCAGCTGCGTCGGCACTTGGCGATTGGCCAGAAGCAGCACCTCTTCAATACGCAACGGCCGTTCGCCGAAGGTTACCGGTTCAAGCGCTTGGATCGTCATCGGTCTTCCAGAATGAGTAGAAGTTGAACCACTGATGTGGTGCCTCAAGGCAATAATGGGCGAGGCGTGCGGCGTAGCGCTGGACATGTCCGGCGACCACCTGCTCGCGATTACTGCGCCGCCATTTAATGCGCTCGGCGAAAGGTTCGAGAATGACGCGATAACCGCTGGCGCCCTTCAGGCAGAAAATCAGATTGATCGGGCATTGCAGCAAGCCCGCCAACAGCCATGGGCCCTGCGGGAATGCGGCGGGGTGGCCAAGGAAATCCACCCGTACATTGCGCCCGCCATGCAGGGGGACGCGGTCGCCAGCAATGGCCAGCCATTCACCGTTATCCAGGCGTTGGCTCAATTGCAGCATGATCATCGGGTTCAGCTCGCTGACCTGAATCAGGCGCAGATTAGTGGCCCCCGCTTCACCCAACAGGCGATTGAAGCGTTCGGCGTGCTTGGTGTGCACCAGCACGTTCATGGTGACCCGTTCACCCAGTTCGGCCAGCGCGCGGCAGACTTCGAGATTGCCCAGATGGGTGCCGACCAGCATTTGCCCGCGCCCACTGCGCAACTGGTTGCGCAGCAAGTCGTGATCGACAATCGTGATCTGGTCCAGCGTGAGCTTGCCGTTCCATACGTCGAGCTTGTCCAGCAGTGCATCGGCGAAGGCCATGAACTGCTTGAACACGCTCCGCCGGGTGGGGCGTAGCGCCGATTGTCTGCTCCAGCTGGCCAGGTACTGCTGGTATTGCCAGGCATTCTGTCGGGCGCCAGGGCCAAATACGAAGAAGTACAGGACGATGCCGTACAGCACGGGAGTCAGCAGGCGTCGCCCGAAATGACGCACGCCCCAGGCCATCAGTTTCATCAGCAGAAAGCTGCCACGCTCCTGATGAGCGGCCCAATGTTTTTTGGCTTCGTTCGTCGGCTCACTCATGTCGCCACCGACGCCACAGGATCAGCGGCATACGCACCAACATGCCGAAGAACAGTTTGGTGTGCATTTTCGTGATCAGTACGTTGTCGCGGAACAGCCGGAAGTGCGACACCCCGTCCAGCGGGTAATGAACACGGGTCGGCAGCCAGAGCATTGGCTGATTGCGCCAGGACAGGCGCACTAGGATGTCCGAGTCGAAGTCCATCCGCGTGCCCACCTGCACCGAGTCGATCAGCTTGATAGTCGGTGCCAGGGGGTAGAGCCGGAAGCCACACATTGAATCGCGAATCTGAAACGACAGGGTGTTGACCCAGACCCAGAAGTGGGTCAGGTAGCGTGCATACAGGCGAACCTTGGGCACGCTGGCGTCGTACTGCGGATAGCCGCAAATCACCGCCAGGGGAGCACGGCGCGAGGCGTCGAGAAACAGTGATACGTCGTTCAGGTCATGTTGACCGTCGGCATCCACTTGCAGTGCATGACTGAAGCCCAGGCGCGCAGCTTCGCGGAAACCGGTCATCACCGCGCCACCTTTGCCTTGGTTGATCGGCAGGCGCACCACATAGACGTTATCTTCTCCGGCCAACGCTTGCAGCACCGCCGCGCAACTCGGGCTGCTGCCGTCGTCGACCAGCACACAGGGTAGGCCTGCCTTCAGCAGTTCGTGCACGACGGCGGACACCGTCCGCTCGTGGTCATAGACCGGGATCACCGCGCAAGGGTTATGCATGCGCAGCCTCCAGCACGATACGGCCACTGGAGCAGGCAGCTTCTGTGTTGCGGTAGGCAAAATACAGTTTGCTGCGCTCGGCATCGAAACGCAGGGTCAGCGCAACCTGATCGCCAGGGCGCACCAGTTGCTGGAACTTCAACACTTCCATGCCTGCAAATCGCGGTGGCAGATCCAGTAGGCGCCGGCCCAGGCTCAGCGCCCAATCGACCTGCACCACGCCCGGCAGTACCGGGGTTTGCGGGAAGTGTCCGCTGAAATAAGCCAGGTCCGCGGGAATGATCAAGTCAAGGTGCCACTCGCCGCCTACTTGCTGCTGGCTGAGCAGTTCCGGCTCTTTGGGACGCGCAGCAAGCAACAGGACTTCGACCTCGGCCTGTGGCAGTTTGCCTTGGGCGTTGAGCGGTAGCTGGCGCAGCAGTCGCCAGCGCCTCGGTAGGGAGATGGCCTCGCAATACGGGCGCAAATGGCGGCGCAGTTGCTCGGTCAGCGTACGTCGGCCTTGATTGCGCAAGGCATGCAGACCGCTTTCGCTGAGAACCACCAACGCGCCGAGGGACGCCCGGTTCTCTTGAACCACGCCCAGACGCACCTCGCTGACCCACTCATGTGCCGCCAGCGCGTGTTCCAGTTGCGGCAGGGAAATACGCTTTTCTTCAAGCTTGACGATGCGGTCCAGCCGGCCGAGCAATTCAAAACGTCCGTCAGCGCTGAAGCGCGCGGCGTCGGCCGTGTGTTCGACATGGCCAACAGGCAAGTAAGGGGACTCGATCAGCAGGGCGCCGTCGCTGTCCTGGCTCAGTTGCACTCCTTCAAAACCCTGCCACAGGCTGTCGCCCTGACGCCAGGCGATGCCGCCGGTTTCCGAACTGCCGAGGATTTCGGTTGGCCATTGGCCCAAACGCTGCTGCAAGCTGCGCGCGGCTTCGGCGGGCAGCGCACCGCCCGAAGAGAATACGCGGCGCACGCTGCTCAAGGCCGGCCAATCGAGGTTGTCGCCCATGCGCTTGAGCAGTGCCGGACTGGCGACCCAGGCGAATGTCGGATGTTCGCGACTGGTTCGCTGTAAATCTTCAGGGAATGGCAGCTGCTTGCGCACAAAACTGCGCCCGGCACACAGCGGCCACAGCACCCGGAACAGCAAGCCGTAAATATGCTGGGTGGCAACGCTGCCGATGATGCAGGACGTGCCGAGGTCGGCGCCCCACAGCGCTTCCAGTGCTTTGACTTCATTGGCCAACTGGCGCAGACGCTTTTCGATCAGCTTCGGTTCGCCACTGGAGCCTGACGTGCACAGGCTCAGGCGACAGGTGTCGAGGTCCAGCGCGGTGGGCGACAGCGGCGCGGCGTGTAATTCATCCAGGTGTGTGTCGCCCACCTGATCGCTGAGCCACAGGTCGACGTCGTTCGACCAGCGCTCGCGGGTTTGTGCTTGCAGGTCTGCGGGCAATAACACGCTGACACCGGCACGCCATGCACCGAACAAGGCCACGGCCAGCTGACCGGCGTCTTCCAGATGCAGCGCAAGGCGCTTGACGTCTCGGGCCTGGAGACCGGCGGCAACACTCAGGGCCTGCTCGCAGAAACGGGCGTGGTCCAGGGCGGGGGCCATCGTCAGTTCGCGGGCAGGCAAAGCCTCGAGCAACAGGTGCTCAAGTGGTATCCAATTCATGCGCGACCTCTTACACGTTGACGCAACAGCCATTCACCGGCAAACAGCAGGCCCATCAGGCCATAAGCGATCAAGCCGTTGTACAGCGTCCACCAACTCAATGGCGCCCACAGGGTCAACGCCGCTGCGAGCAGGCCATTACACAGAAAAAACAGGCTCCAGACCTGGGTCACCTGTCGGGTGTAGCGGATCGCGATCACGGGCAAGTCAGGCTCGCTCAGGCGTGCCAATCGCTCGATGACGGGTGGGCCATAGATCAGGCTGAGGCCGAACAGACTCAACATGAATCCGCTGACGAGCACCGGGTACCAGCGCAGTAATAACGGGCTATTGAACAGCCCCAGCAGCAGGCAAAAACCCAGGGCGACAACGGCCGTCAACACGCTGCCAGGACGGCGTTTTCCCGTCAGCGCCCGCGCCAGCCATAGCCCTCCGAGCAGCAAGGCAAACTGCCAAGGGGCGAAATGTTCAATGCCGAAATACACCGCAAAGGGGTAAAGCACGCCAGCCAACAGCAGGCCAAGGGCGATCAGCCGACTCATGCGGTCGGATTGACCAGGCGGTAAACCGCCTCGACCACATCGTTGACGGTGCGTACGGCTTTGAAGTCTTCAGCGGCGATTTTCTTCCCGGTCTTGCGTTTGATGTGGTCGATCAGGTCCACGGCATCAATGCTGTCAATTTCCAGGTCCTGGTACAGGTTGGCTTGCAGGTTGACTCGCTCAGGCTCAAGTTCGAACAGCTCAACCAGCGCACTGCGCAGGGTGTCGAAGATGTCTTCACGGGTTTGCATTGTTATTCCTCAGGCCGCTTGTCTGGCGCTGACGAACGCCGCAAGGCTGTCCACGCTGGTGAAGTGATTACGGGTATCTTTGGCGTCGGCGTCGATCTTGATGCCGTAACGTTTCTGAATCGCCAGGCCCAGTTCCAGGGCGTCTACCGAATCCAGGCCAAGGCCTTCGCCGAACAGGATCTGATCGTTGCCGATGTCATGGGTGCTGATGTCTTCGAGGCCCAGGGCGTCGATAATCAGCTGCTTAATTTCCAGGTGCAGATCGCTCATCTTTGGCGAGCTCCTTGATGAAGTACTGATGCAGATAATCGTTGAGCTTGCGCGAGGCTATGGGTGCCGGGCCAAGCACAGCAAAGGCTTGTGGATCTATATCGGCCCCAACGCGCAAACTGAAGTGCGCCCGGCGCTTTGGGATGCGATACCAGGGCTGGGCTTTAGTCAGGGTGCTGGGATTGACTTGGATCGTCACCGGGGTAATGAGTTTCGCACCTCGCAGTGCAATTGAGGCTCCGCCACGATGAAAGGCAGGCACCTGCCCCGGCGTGGTGCGCGTGCCTTCCGGGAAAATAATCAGTGTCTGCCCGCTGCGTAGAGCGTCTGCGGCAGCATCGAGCATCTCCATGCTGCCATCATTGCTGATGTAATCGGCGGAACGCACCGGCCCCCGGGTAAAGGGGTTCTGCCACAAACTCTGTTTGACCACGCAATTGGCATTGCGCACCAACCCGATCAGAAATACCACGTCGATCAGCGACGGATGGTTGGCAATGATCATCTGGCCCGGGCGGCCGAGTTTTTCCGCGCCCTGGACGTCATAGGTCAGCACGCCGGTGCGTGCCATAAATCGGATGAACCGCCAGAGCAGCCAACTGATCGTGCGTCGGGCGCGGGACCGATGGCGTTGCGCATCGCCGGGCAGGCAGCTCAACAAAGGGAAAAACACCAATCGCAGGCACAGGCCGACCACCCCGAAAAGGGCAAAGCTCAGGGCGGTAGCCAGCAGGCGCCAATAATAGGCGTCGCGGCGCTTGCTCAGCGGGTCCGTTGCCAGGTCCACAATCGGTTTTTCCATGAATGTTGGCAGGTGGTCTGCTCGCTCGTTAACGTGCGCAACAGGTTGAGGGCGTGAGGCCACTCTGTATGGGACATGTTTTCGCTGCCGGTGCTCAGGCACAACTGCCAGTCGGTGCCAGGGGTCAGCAGCAGCCCTACCGCGTAGGGAAAGGGCACGTCCTCGATCCAGTCGGCATAAGCTGCAGGTGGCTGGTCTTCCGTGACGATCAGCAGCACGGCTGGCGAGCCCTCGGCCAGCAGGGCAACGGCTTCAATAATACCGTGTTCCAGGCCGTCACCCGCTGCAGCCAGCGCCGTCATCTCACTGGTTTCACCGCGCATGATCGACCACAGGCCAATCACGGCATTGTGCACTGAGAGGCTGAACTGGGTGGGCGACAGCGGCTGATTGGCGGCCAGATCGGAGAGGATGTCGAGGGTCCGAGGGGTTTCGCCATGGCGCGAGACGAACACCAGCGGAAGCTGTTCAAGACCTTCAGCCAATGGCCAGCCAACGCTGAAAGCCATCCGCGCCAGGCGACTCAAGCGTCTGCGCTGCATAGCGGGCAAAAACGAGACGTCGGGCGCCATATCCCCACTGTCTAAAAGGGAAGGGCTCAGGCTCCATTGCTGCCAGTCCTCGACCGTTTCCAGGCCGGGGGCCCAGGCGCGCCATTGTGCGATGTTGAACGTGATCACGAGTTTTCTTCCCGCCCCTGCGGGCATGCCTTTCGCTGCGGTTTTCCGAGACAACACCCATTTGAGCACGGTTCGCCGAAACGGCACCCATTCGGGTGAGGCGCTTTAGCCGAGAGGCGCGCATTATCCCGATGGGGCTGATGAGTAGCAAATGCTGTTACGAATAGTTTATTTAGACAAATAGTTCCTTCGTTATGCATTTTTAATTTCGACTTCGCTGTGTAGGAAAATCGCTATTAATTATGTAAGCCTAAGTCCGTTATCGGCGTCTTTTCAGATGAAGCGCTCGCCCTTGTCACCCGCTTTGCTTAGACTCGGGCCCATTCATCAAGGCCATTTACAGAACCAAGGAGGTCTATTCATGCGGCGCGTGGTGTTCAATCAGAAAGGCGGAGTGGGTAAGTCCAGTATCGCCTGCAACCTGGCGGCAGTCAGCGCTCACGAAGGGTATCGGACGCTTTTGATCGATCTTGATGCCCAGGCCAACTCGACGCAGTACCTCACCGGTTTGACCGGCGACGATATTCCGATGGGCATCGCCGATTTCTTCAAGCAAACCCTGTCGTCAGGTCCGTTTGCCAAGAAGAATAAGGTCGATATCTATGAAACGCCCTTCGACAACCTGCACGTGGTAACCGCCACGGCAGAGCTGGCCGACTTGCAGCCCAAGCTTGAGGCCAAACACAAGATCAACAAGTTGCGAAAACTTCTTGATGAACTGGACGAGGATTACGACCGGATTTATCTGGATACACCGCCTGCGCTGAATTTTTACGCGGTTTCGGCGCTGATCGCTGCCGACAGGGTATTGATCCCTTTTGACTGCGATAGTTTTTCGCGTCAGGCGCTGTATGGCCTGCTCAAGGAAATCGAAGAGCTGAAGGAAGATCATAACGAGGGCCTGGAAGTGGAAGGCATTATCGTCAACCAATTCCAGTCCCGCGCCAGTCTGCCGCAGCAAATCCTCGATGAGCTGATCGCTGAAGGTTTGCCGGTGTTGCCGGTTTACCTCAACAGTTCGGTGAAAATGCGCGAGTCGCATCAGGCCAACATTCCGTTGATCCATCTCGAGCCACGGCACAAGTTGACCCAGCAGTTCGTTGATCTGCACGACCTGCTTGAATCGGGAGCTCAGCGCTGACACCTACCGCACTGGAGGGTTGTCGCAGAGGTGAAAACAACTTCTCGCGCAATGAGCCGTCGTGGATGGCGCGGGACCATTGTTCGGCGGCCATCCGCGCGGCTTCGGCGAGGTCTGCCGGGATGGGAATCGTCGCCTCCATATCGGCCTGAATGCTGTCTTGTGTCGCCAACAATCGATGGCTGCCCAGCATGCAGCCGCACTGCACCCACTGGCCGTGGGTTGCCACCGCGACATACTCGTCAACGTAAGTTGGATTGCCTTGGGCGATGTAACCGACGCTATCGCACGCCGGGCACCACACGGGGTCGCCCATCCTCGCCAGTTTGCGCAGCAACACGATTGCCTTGGCGGAAGCCGCTATGACAAAACCGTCCGTGGTAGTGAGATCACCTTCCCTGATGACAAATGTCATAGATAGTCCTTACCCATCGCTCAAGTAGAGTAAGGAAGGCTAGTAGTAAAGCGCGGCAGCAGGTGCCGGAAAACCCTGTTTCGGAATCGGCCTACAGAAAAGTCAGCACCTGTGCCGCTGCTGAAAAACGTCTAAATCCCTTGGCTTTTCAACCAGGCCAGTAGCTGCGGCAAAGGGAAGGCGCCACTTTGACGCGCGACTTCCTGGCCATTCTTGAACAGGATCAAGCTGGGGATCGAACGAATGCCTAGCTGAGCCGACAGCTGTTGGTTGGCCTCACTGTCCAGCTTGGCGAGCCGGCAGCGCCCTGACAGCTGACTGGCCGCCTGTTCGAAGACGGGAGCAAAAGACTTGCACGGGCCGCACCACGCCGCCCACACGTCCACCAACAGCGGCAGATCGCCTTTGATCTGGCTGGCGTAGTCGCCCTGAGTCAGTTCGAAAGGCTTGCTCAGCACTACCTGCGCCTTGCAGCGCCCACATTTAGGCTGATCGCCAAGGCGGTCGGCCGGGATGCGATTGAGCCCGTTGCAGTGCGGGCAGGGGATCAGGAGTGGGTCTGGCATGGGAGGCTCCGTTGGCAGTGTGTGCATTTGAGATAAATGGTGATGCTGGCGTCGAGAATCAAGTCGGCTTTTATTAGAAAAGATCCAAGTGATTAAACTATAGGCGGTGAGTTTCCGGAAATCTGTAGGGATGACCGGGGGCGCGCAGTCTTGAGTGCGAATAAGCAGTCGATCGTAGGCAAGCCTGCTCCTACAGGCCTAGGTACTTGTCCCTGTGGGATAGTCAACTACCCGTTCAGGGAGTGGTGCTCGGCAATCGAGCTCGATAGTCTCTGGCAACAGCAATCAATCTGTTGTTTTTCTTGAATAAGCGTCTATGTATAAGTGTCGAGGTCCCGTATCGCCCCCTATTAATAAATAAGCAGTGTTCGGTTTTCAATATAAAAACAATACCCTCGACTCAAGTTGGACTATCACAATGCACATTATCAATCCCATCGTTTTCTCGGTAATGCTGGCGGCTGTCACTGTTTCCTCGGCAGCGCAGGCCGGGCCGGCGGTCAGTGTTACTTTTAAAAATAACGGCACAGCGGCGGCGATCTACAGTGCCGTGGGCAAAAATGGGGCCGGCACCAAGGCGAATGCTTCGCCCACCCCAGGCGATAAGGTAGAGAAGGGAAGTTTCGACAGTTATAAAGTGCAAAGCAATCTTTCGCCGGATGTGAATTATGCCGTTGTGCATTACCAGATAGGCTCCAAGGCTTGTCAGTTCACAACGACGTATCTCAAGTCGCGTGTGCGCGGCGTGGAACTGCCGAAATGGAATAAAAATGCAGTCGCCAGTGGGGGCGCTCGGTGTGACGTAAAGATCACATCCGTTGATTTTGCTACTCACGCATGGGCTGTTGAATTTGCAATGAAATAACACGTCGGTTATCAGGTTTACAGGACGTGCTCTGCAGGTATATCTGCGTGCAGAGCAGAGTCTTGTAAGGCGTGTTTTTATCGATTAACAGGGGTGGTACATGATTAGTAATATACAGGCTTCGCCGGTAAGTTCATCCAGTACGGTAATACTCACCCAGCCTATATCAATGAGTGACAGCACGCCGGCCCAGTCTGCAATCGCTTCAACCGACACGGTGAAGGTATCAACGCTGTCTCGCCAGTTGAGTGACAGCGCGGCGCGAGCGGAGGTGCGTGATAAAAATACGAGCCGTGGCGAGCTCGGTGATATGGCTCGAAAGTTGAAAGATGATTTTTTAGGCGATAGCTACAATGCGCAAAGAGTCAGGCATGACGCGGAAAAGCCTGAAACTGACGATCCTGATTTATTAGCGAGGGCTCGGCACGCTACGGCGTATGTGAACCTTGCCAGCACGGGCGATAGGAGTACCAAGAGTCCGTTTGCTGACCTGACAACCGAGCAACTCGCCCTCATCATTTACGATGACAGCGGTTCGTATACTGTGAATGAGAGGCGAGCTGCTGCATATGACGCTAATGATATAGAACAAAAATGGCGAGTCGAGGTGATTGCCCAATCAAGGCAAGAAAGTGAGGGTAACGTCAACACACCTAAGTTCTATGCTGAAGTGCTGTCCCACTACAAATCATTACCCCCTATCGAGCAGGCTCAATACCCGGGCGATTATGAGACCCGCCTGCTGGGCAGGATCAGCGAGGGCGGGGGTGTTCAAAACACCGAGGACGACCGTCTCCTCACCCTGTTCGAAGTCCTGGCAAATATACAACTGCCTGAAAAAGAGTCTGGCCCCACCGTCCCTGGCCTCAGGATGAACAGCTTATCTCCAGATGTTTCCCCCACTCCGGCGGCCGTTCTGCGTAGTTAGCCATGCCGGGCTGTTCTTCGAAGGGGTTGCTCAGCACGGTGTGCAGGCGGCGCACTTCTTCATAGTTGCCGTCTTCGGCGGCGTCGATGGCTTTTTGTGCCAGATAGTTGCGCAGGATATAGAGCGGGTTGACCGCGTGCATGCGTGCTTGGCGTTGTTGCTCGGTGCCATTGTCTTCACGGGCGATCCGGGCTTGGTAGTCAGTGGCCCAGACATCGAAGCCTTTGATGTCGACAAAGTCATCGCGTAGGCGGGTGGAGGCCAGGGCGGCGGGCTCATCACCCAGTCGACGGAAGAACAGGGTGTAGTCGACGCCGCTGTTCTGCATCAGTTTGAGCAGGCGTTCGATCAGTTGGGTATCGCCGTCTTCGGCGCGGGTCAGGCCCAGTCTGCTGCGCATCAGGTCCAGGTAATGAGCCTGGTACAACGGCAGGAACAGACCGAGGGCTTCACGCAGGGCTTCGACACTGATGAACGGTGTCAGGGCTTGAGCGAGGGCGCTGAGGTTCCATTGGCCGATGGGCACCTGATTGCTGAAGGAGTAACGACCTTCGTGATCGGAGTGGTTGCAGATGAAGTTCTGGTCGAAATCATCGAGAAAGGCGAACGGGCCGAAGTCGAAAGTGATGCCCAGGATCGACATGTTGTCGGTGTTCATGACGCCATGGCAGAAACCGTAGGCTTGCCACTTGGCAATCAACTCGGCATTGCGCTCGACGATTGTCCGGAACATCGCCAGGTACGGCTCAGGCTGTTCCAGGCAGTCGGGAAAATGCATCGCCAGCACGTGCTCGCCCAGCTCTTTCAGGCGTTCCGGCTGCTTGGTGTAGAAGAAATACTCGAAACTGCCGAAGCGGATATGGCTCGGCGCCAGGCGCAGGACCATGGCTGCACGTTCTTGCTTCTCCCGCCACACGGGTGTGCTTGAGCCGATCACGCACGCGGCTCGACTGCTGGGGATGCCCAGTGCGTGCAAAGCTTCAGAGGCCAGAAACTCTCGGATCGATGAGCGCAATACCGCCCGGCCATCGCCCATGCGTGAATAAGGGGTCTGCCCGGCGCCCTTGAGGTGCAAGTCCCAATGTTCGCCAGCGTCGTTGTAAACCTCGCCCAACAACAGGCCGCGACCATCGCCCAGCCGTGGGTTGTAGGAGCCGAATTGGTGACCTGAATACACCATGGCCCTCGCATCGGCGTCGGCCCAGAGTTTGTGCCCACTGAAGATTTCGGCGAAGACCGGCAGTTCGGCCTGTGCCGGATCGAGATCGAGCAACGCCATGGCGGCAGCACTTGCCACCACCAGACGCGGATCAGCGATGGGCTCGGGCAGGACCGAAGTGGAGAACGCATCCCCCAGGCGGGCGAAGCGGTTGTCGAAGGTCAGTTCGTCGAGGGCTTTCAAGGGCCACCTCCAGCAGAATGTCCGACCATTCTGCTGGGATTAAGCGTATCAGTCGAGTCTGATGTCCGGTGGCTCGGGTGCGTCCTTGGCGGCAGGGGGCGCTGGCGGGACCGGTGCACTGGTTTTGTCTGCGGCTTCGATGGGCACCATCTTGTATTCCTGACCCTGCATGTTCTTGAGGTAGACCTCCACCTGGCGGAACGAGATGTTGATGTGGTGTGCCTTGAACTCGCGATTAATAAAGCGGTTGATCTCGTCGAGTACCGGGTTGCGGTCGCCGAGGTCACGCACGTGCATGCGCAGCTCGTGGTCGAGGGTGCTTTCGCCGAAGTTCAGGAAGTACACGATAGGCGGCGGGTCTTTGAGTACCCGCGGGTTTTCGTGGGCGGCCTTGAGCAGCAGGTTGCGCACCAACTCCAAGTCCGAGCCGTAATCGACCCCCAGTTTCAGGGTGACGCGGGTGATGGTGTCGGTCAGTGACCAGTTGATCAATTGCCCGGTGATGAAGGTCTTGTTCGGGACAATAATGTCCTTGCGGTCGAAGTCGGTGATGGTCGTGGCGCGGATACGGATCTTGCTGACCGTGCCTGACAGGTTGCCAATGGTGATGGTGTCGCCGATCCGCACCGGACGTTCGAACAGGATCATGATGCCGGAGATGAAGTTGGCGAAAATCTCCTGCATCCCGAAACCCAAACCTACCGACAGTGCCGCGACCAGCCATTGCAGTTTGTCCCAACTCACGCCCAGCGCCGACAGGGTGGAAACGAAACCGACCCCGGCAATCGCATACGACAGCAGGGTCGTAGTCGCGTAGGCGCTGCCCTGGGCCAGGCTCAGGCGTGACAGCACCAGCACTTCGAGCAGGCCTGGCAGGTTACCGGCCAGTACGACGGTGATGCAGATGATGATCAGTGCGCCAATCATGTCGCCGAGGCTGATTGGCACCATGCTCATGGTCGCGCCGGTGCCGCTGGTGTATTCGTAGAGGGTGATGTTGTCCAGATAGGAGAATACCGTGATCAGGTCGGACCAGACCCAATACAGCGCGCCGATAAAGCCGCCGAGCAGGGCTAGGCGAATCAAGCGCAAGGACTGTTCGTTGACCTGTTCGATATCCAGTGTCGGCTCTTCGATTACCGAGTCACCGTCACCGCTTTCCTTGGCCGCCTGACGTTTGCTCAGGGCGCGCTGGTAGGCCAGACGCCTTGCCGCTACGCCCAGGCCGCGGATGAAGGCGGCTTCGATGACCAGCCACAGCATCAGTAAGTACAGGGTGTTGATCAGTCGATCACTGAGTTTCAGCGCGGTGTAGTAGTAGCCGAAGCACACCGCGATGAACAAGGCTATTGGCAGGGCGGTGAAGATCACGCCGACCGCTTTGCGGAACAGCGACGCGCTCTCGCGAGTGGGGCTGCTGATCAGCAAACGGCTTAGCAGCCAGGTCATCATGGCGTAGCACGTCAGAACAACGGCAATCCCCAGGACGTCGTCGGCCAGCGCGGCAGGTTGATGTTCCGCCATCGCAACGACGGCGACCAACGCCAGCACCACCAGGCCCAGGCGGCGAATCCAGCCTCTGAGGAATTCAACCTGTGGTTTTTCCCAGCGGAAATGCAGTTGTGCGACGCCTCCCGGCGCGAGAATCCGGTAAGCGGTATAGAACACCAGCCAGGCCAGGGCGATTTGTAGCAAGGCCGAGCCCAGGTTGGCGTTTTGCCCGCGTGCGTCAATTTGCAAGGCATAGCCACACAACGCCAGGCCCAGCGCCACGGGCATGGCCAGCAAGATATTGATCAGGATCGCCAGCGGTGTCTGCCATTGGCTGTCGCGTTTGAAGTGGCCGATATCGGAGTGCAATTTGTTCAGCTTGCTGTAGAGCGCTTTGCGTTTCCATACCAGTGCGCCGATCAACAACAGCAGCGGCAGAAACAGCAGGGGTCTGCTTGTCAGCCCGTCTGCCAACTCGCTGACACTTGACGTCCATGGAAGGGTGGCGAGCTGTTTTGTCAGGCGCGGCTGGATGCCTTCTATCCATTCCAGGTCCAGCGGTTTGTTGCTGGGAATCCAGAACATCTGCTCGTCGAGGGTCGAACGCAGACTCAGCGCCGTGCTGGCCAGCTGTTTCTGACTGAGCTGCAGGGTAATGGACTCGTTGAGCAGCGCGCTCAGCTCACGGTTCAAACGTTCCAGCAGATCGCTGCGGGTGGTCGCAAGGTCAAGCAGGGTTTTGCGCAGCAGCGGCGTAACGTCTTCTGGCGGTTGGGTGGCGAGCAGCTTTTCGACATAAGCGCTTGGGCTGCTGATCAACTCCCGCTGTTGATTGACTTCGAATTGATACAGACGAATGTCAGCGATTTCGTCTGCCAAGCCGCTGTCGAGCGTCAGGTGCGGCAGTGCCTGTTTCTGTTTGTAGAGGATTTTGGACAGCAGCAGGCTGCCCTTGAGCACGCTGATCTGTTCATCCAGCGCCTGATCGCTTTGGGTCAGGCTATCCAGCTGTTGCTTGGTCTTGAGGTTTTGCTGGGTCAAGTCGTTGAGGCGGTCAGTGCCGCGCAACAGGTAATCCGAGAGTTTGAGATTGGCCGCGCTTTCAGTGGCCAGCAGGCTGCTGCTGCCCGCTTTTTGCGCTTCGATGGACAGTTGTGTGACGGTTTGTTGTGACTGGGCACGGCGCTTGTCGTTGATCAGGGTTTGCAGGTCTTGAATATCCTGCTCTTGCCGGCTGACGCGCTCGGTCAGCAGGTCATGCTGGCTGCTGCTCAGATCTTGCAGCAGGCTGTTGCCTGCCAGTTCCTGACGGCGCAATACCGTCAGGGCGTTGAGCGAGGCCAGTTCGGCATTGAGTTGGTTACGCTGGTCGGCGCTGAGTGGTTTGCCGCTGTCCTTGCCCGTTTTAAGGAGGTTGTTGATCTGCTGAATGCGCGTCTGATTGCTGCTGATCTCGGCCTGCGCCCGTTCCGGACGGGTCTGTGCGGTGATGGTCAGACTGTTAGCATCGTTCAGGCTTTTTTGCAGGTCGTTGAGCTGAGTGCTGCGCTCGGTGAGCATTTGCTCGAGTGGCGGCACGTCGAGGTTCGCGTAACGCTGGGTCGTCGGGACGGTTTTGCTGGCTTTGAGACGAGTCAGTTCGCGCTGGTTTTCCGCCGTCTGGCGCGGAGCCAGGCTCAGTTGCTGTTTGAGTTCGGTCAGACGCTTTTCAGCGTCTTCCTTGCTGGCGATCAGCGTCAGGGTTTGCTCAAGCACCTGTTGCAGGGCTTTTTGATCCGCATCAGCCAATTTGCGTTCGGCAATTTTATCCAGACTTTGCTGTACGGCGCTGCGGGTGGGCGGCTCGGCAGCCTGTGCCGGGATGGTAGAGAGGCAGAGCCCAAGAAGGGCGGCAACAAAAAAAGTGCGCAGGTTGAGCATAAGTACCGGTCGAACTGATCGAAGAGAGAGGGAGTTTAGAGGAACAACCCAGGACCTGGGCGGCTCCCTTCGGGAAATTTGACGCCGACTTTAAGGATCTTGTTCCCGTCCATCACCGCAACGGTCCAAATGGTACCGTTCCATTCGATCTGATCGCCGACCACAGGCTCGCCGCGATTCTTCTGAATGATGAATTGGCTAAGCGGCATCTCTGGATCCAGACCGTCGAGTTTCAAACCATACAATGCTGCGACAGGCCCGAGCTGAGCGTCTCCCTCGAGGACGAAGTCGCCGAAGAAACGCAAATCCAGACCGCGCTGCGGGGCCTGGCTGAACAGCTTGCCCAAGGCAGACAGGTCATGTTCATGGCCGATCACGCAAAGCAGATCACCGACTTCAAGGGTGGTACTACCCGACGGATGGAGCAGTTGCTGACCTCGAAACAGGGCCGCGATACGGGTGCCCTCGGGCATTTTCAGTTCACGCAGGGCGGCGCCGATGCACCATTTTTCAGCACCCAGGCGGTAAACGAACAGTTCCCACTCACTGGTGGCATGCACCTCCAGCGCGGCGCGTGAAATCGGTGCCGGTTCTGGCGGTACGGTGACTTTCAGCAGCTTGGCGACCCACGGCAGGCTGGTTCCCTGGACCAACAACGAGACAAGTACGATAAAAAACGCGAGGTTGAAATACAGCTGGGCGTGGGGCAGCCCGGCCATAAGCGGGAACACCGCGAGAATGATCGGCACCGCGCCGCGCAGACCGACCCAGGCGATAAATGCTTTTTCCCGGTCATGGAACGCCTTGAATGGCAGCAGGCCGACCAGCACCGACAGCGGCCGGGCAAACAGAATCATCCACAGTGCCAGACCCAGCGCGGGCAGGGCGATAGGCAGTAAATCATGCGGTGTGACCAGCAGGCCCAGCACCAGGAACATGCCGATCTGCGCCAGCCAGGCCATGCCGTCGAGCATGTGCAGAATGCCGTGGCGACTGCGGATCGGACGGTTGCCAAGCACCAGGCCACACAGGTACACCGCTAAAAAGCCGCTGCCGTGGATGGCGTTGGTCAGGGCAAACACCGCCAGCCCGCCGCTGATCACCAGAATGGGGTACAGGCCGTTTGCCAGATTGATCCGGTTGACCAGTTGCAGCATCAGCCAGCCGCCGCCCAGACCGATAATCCCGCCGATACCAAACTCACGAATCAGTTGCCCCAGCAGGCCCCAGTGCAGGCCGGTTTCGCCGCTGGCGAGCATGTCGATCAGGGTCACGGTCAGGAAAACCGCCATCGGGTCGTTACTGCCGGATTCGATTTCCAGGCTGGCGGTGACCCGTTCGTTCAGGCCTTTGCCGCCCAGCAGCGAGAAGACCGCCGCAGCATCGGTGGAGCCAACAATGGCGCCGATCAACAGGCCCTGAATCAAATTCAGATTAAACAACCATGCAGCCGCTACCCCGGTCAGCCCGGTGGTGATCAGTACACCGACCGTTGCCAATGACAGGGCCGGCCACAGCGCAACCCGGAAGCTGGCGACGCGTGTGCGCAAGCCGCCATCGAGCAAAATCACCGCCAGGGCGAGGTTGCCGACCAGATACGCCGTTGGGTAGTTGTCGAAAATGATCCCGCCGCCATCGACGCCCGCGGCCATGCCCACCGCGAGGATGATGACCAGAATCGGGATGCCCAGACGTGAAGAGAGGGAGCTGACCAGGATACTTGCACCCACCAGCAACGCGCCGATCAAGAACAGGCTGTTGATGGTTGTTGCATCCAAGGGCGGTACTCCAGAAAGCAAATTCAAAAGGCTGGGCGCGAACTGCCTATGCAGTCCGCGTGCCAAGCGATTCTAACCTGTTGAATTGGCTGGCTGTCAAAGCTTTGTCTGTTTGGGGCTTGGATCAGTCGGGATGATTTGCCTTATGACGTGCGCGACAGCGAGTCTGCCAGCCCGTTAAAACCAGGCGTCCTGCATTGACAGGCAGGTGTCATCCCTCGCTTCGAGAATCGCCAGCTCGTGATGGCAGCCCGGTATTTCCCACGTCAGGAAGTACCGGGCAGCTTGAAGCTTGCCTTTATAGAAGCTGACGTCGGCTTCGTTGCCTTTTGCCAGGCCTTCTTCTGCGCGGATCGCCTGTTCCAGCCAGCGCCAGCCGATCACGGTATGACCGAACGCCTTCAGGTACAGCGCCGAATTGGCCAGGCTGCTATTGACCTTGCCCTGCGCCAGGTCGGTCAACAGGCCGATGGTCACGGTTTGCAGGCGTGCCACCAATTGCTCCAGTGGTTGGCGCAGCGGGGTTAAACCTTCATGAGCCTGAGCACGTGCTGCGGTGTCGGCGATCAGGCGGATCAGTTGCTTGAGTCCGGCACCGCCGTTTTGCCCCAGTTTTCGCCCGAGCAGGTCCAGCGACTGAATGCCGTGAGTACCCTCATGAATCGGGTTCAAGCGGTTATCGCGGTAGTACTGTTCCACCGGGTATTCGCGGGTGTAGCCATGGCCGCCGAGAATCTGGATCGCCAGTTCGTTGGCCTTGAGGCAGAACTCGGAGGGCCAGGATTTGACGATAGGCGTCAGTAAGTCGAGTAACTCGTGGGCCTGCTTGCGGACCTCTTCGGTTTCCCCGGTGGTGGTGTCGTCAAATAGCCGCGCCGCATACAGACCGAGGTCGAAGGCGCCTTCGACGTAGGCTTTCTGCGTCAGCAACATGCGTTTGACGTCGGCATGCTGGATGATCGCAACCGGCGCGGTTTCCGGGTTTTTGCTGTCCGGCAGACGACCTTGCGGGCGTTCGCGGGCGTACTCCAGTGAGTACAGATACCCGGCGTAACCCAGCATCACGGCGCCCATGCCGACGCCGATCCGTGCTTCGTTCATCATCTGGAACATATAGCTCAAGCCTTGATGCGGCTTGCCCACCAGATAGCCGACACACTCGCCGTTATCACCAAAGTTCAGCGCCGTGGACGTGGTGCCGCGCCAGCCCATCTTGTGGAACAAACCGGCCAGCAGCACGTCGTTGCGTTTGCCCAGACTGCCATCATCGTTGACCAGGAACTTGGGCACGATAAACAGCGAGATGCCTTTTACCCCGGCTGGGGCGTCAGGCAGCTTGGCCAGGACCATGTGCACGATGTTTTCCGACAACGGATGATCGCCGCCAGAGATGAAAATCTTATTGCCGCGCAGGCGATAGCTGCCGTCCGCCGCAGGTTCGGCGCGGGTGCGAATATCCGACAGCGAGGAGCCGGCATGCGGTTCAGTCAGGGCCATGGTGCCGAAAAAGCGTCCGTCGATCATCGGCTGCAAAAAGCGCTGTTTCTGTTCTTCGCTGCCAAAGCTTTCGATCAGGTTGGCCGCACCCATGGTCAGGAACGGGTACGACGTCGACGCGGCATTGGCCGATTGAAAATGCGCAAAACAGGCTTGCGACAGCAGCGTAGGCAACTGCATACCGCCCGCCTCGAAGCTACGTGCGGCATTAAGAAAGCCCGCTGCAAGGAATGCATCCACCGCAGGCTTGACCTCCGGGATCAGGATCGCCTCGCCGTTTTCATAGCGCGGCTCGTTCTCGTCACCCTTGCGGTTGTGCGGGGCGAAATACTTTTCCGCAATGGTCCGCGCCGTACTAATCGCCGCATCGAAGGTCTCGCGATTGTGCTCGACGAAACGCTCGCGCTGGGTCAGGGCTTCGGCATCGAGCACTTCATACAGCTCGAAAGCCAGATTGCGGGAACTGAGCAGCGTCTCGGACATGGCGGCCTACCTTTTTTTGGAGTGCTCGGAGTCTAGGCGTTGGAGCAGGCTGCTGAATAGCAAGATTGATGCGGGTGATGGAGGGGTAAAACGTGGGGTAAGTCGAGTTAGATGACGTGCTGTTTCAAATTTGCCGGACGATTTTTTTGTGAAAAAAAGGGGAGCCTGAGCTCCCCTTTTGTACCCGCTGCGCTAACGATTAACCAATCGTCATCAAGCTGGCATTTCCTCCTGCTGCCGCAGTGTTCACGCTCAGGGCTCGCTCGATCACCAGGCGCTCCAGCGCGATGTTGGTTTCGCCGTGTGACAGGCCTTGAACCCCGACGATAGCGCCAGCGCGTTTGGCGACTTGCTGGCAGATCGCTCGCAGTTGGTCGGAGTCGCCGTGATGCAGGACTGCATCGATGACCACTTCGTCCTTGTTCCAGTCAGCGATCAACTGGATGCGTGCCTGTACTTCTTTAGGCAGGCGAGCGTGCAGTGGTTTGCTCACGTCGTTTTCCGGCACCACAGCGGTGCTACCGACGGCCAATACGGCGGCCAGCTGGATCAACAGGTCAGCTTCGATGTCCGCCAGACACAGCACATGCTCACGGGGCAGCAGGCTGTAGCTGTTGCGTTCGCCGGTCGGGCCGTTCAGCAAGCGGATGGTGCCGCTTTGCGACTGCTCGGCGAACTGTTTGCACAACGCGCCCAGCGCGTCTTGCTGGTGACTGCTGGCCCAGGCTTGCAGGGCGCCGAGCGGTTTGCTCATGGCTTCACGCATCTGGGTGTCCGGCGCAGCCAGCGCATCGCCGCGAGCGAAGGACTGCTCGATGGCATCCACCGGGCGAACCGAGAGCAGGCGATAGAGGTACAGCGGTCCACCGGCTTTAGGCCCGGTGCCCGACAACCCTTCACCTCCGAACGGCTGCACACCCACTACAGCGCCGACGATGTTGCGGTTGACGTAGACGTTACCGGCATTGACCTTGTCGACGACCTTGGCGATGGTTTCGTCGATACGCGTGTGCACACCGAGCGTCAGACCATAGCCCGAGGCGTTGATCTGGCCGATCAGCTGGTCCAGTTCCTTACGCTTGTAGCGCACCACGTGCAGCACTGGGCCGAAGATCTCCCGTTGCAGTTCGTCGAAGCTTTCCAGTTCGATCAAGGTTGGCATCACATAGGTGCCGCGCTTTATTTCTGTGCTGTCGGCAATCGCCATCTGGTACACGGTGCGGCCTTTGTCGCGCATGGCCTGGATGTGCTTCTCGATCCCGGCTTTGGCCTCGGCATCGATCACCGGCCCGATATCCACGGACAAACGCTCCGGGTTGCCAAGGCGGCATTCAGCCATGGCGCCTTTAAGCATTTCGATCACGCGGTCGGCAGAGTCCTCTTGCAGGCATAGCACACGCAGAGCCGAGCAGCGTTGACCGGCACTGTCGAAGGCCGAGGACACCACGTCGATGACCACTTGTTCGGTCAGCGCGGAGGAGTCGACGATCATCGCGTTTTGTCCGCCGGTTTCGGCGATCAGCGGAATCGGCCGACCTTGTGCGTCCAGGCGACCGGCGATATTGCGTTGCAGCAAGCGCGCGACTTCGGTCGAACCCGTGAACATCACGCCCTTGACCCGATTATCCCCCACCAGACGTGCGCCGACCGTTTCACCACGGCCCGTCAGCAGTTGCACCACGCCCTCAGGGATGCCGGCTTCAAGTAACAAGCGCACCGCTTGTGCAGCAATCAGCGGGGTTTGTTCGGCGGGTTTGGCCAGCACCGGGTTACCGGCGGCCAATGCGGCGGCGACCTGGCCACTGAAAATAGCCAGCGGGAAGTTCCACGGGCTGATACAGACCACTGGCCCTAAGGGGCGATGCGCGTCGTTGGTGAAGTCATTGCGCGCCTGCACTGCGTAGTAACGCAGGAAGTCCACGGCTTCACGTACTTCGGCGATGGCGTTGGCGAATGTCTTGCCGGCTTCACGCGCCAGCAGGCCCATCAGCGGCTGGATTTCACCCTCCATCAACTCAGCGGCACGTTCCAGGATCGCAGCGCGTTCTGCGGGTGGTGTCGCTTGCCAGATGGGGGCGGCGTTGAGCGCACACTGGATGGCGTTATCGACGTCTTCCAGATTGGCTTCCTGAACGTGACCGACCACATCACGCAAATCCGACGGGTTCAGGACCGGCGCAAAAGCGCCGGTGCTCGCAGGGCTGCCGAGCATCGGAGCGGCTTTCCAGTCGTTGTGCGCGGTTGCCAGCAATGCCGAGGACAGCGACGCCAGGCGGTGTTCGTTTGCCAGGTCGATACCGCTGGAGTTGGCGCGAGCCGGGCCGTAAAGATCACGCGGCAGCGGGATACGTGGGTGTGGCAGGCCGAAGCCGCCTTCCTGCGCGGCCATCTGCTCGATGCTGCTCACTGGATCGGCCACCAGTTCCTGAATGGCGATGGAGTGGTCGGCAATGCGGTTGACGAACGAGGTGTTCGCGCCGTTTTCCAGGAGGCGACGTACCAAGTACGCCAACAATGTTTCGTGGGTGCCGACCGGTGCATAGACCCTGCATGGGCGGTTCAGCTTGCCATCGGCAACCTTGCCCACCACTTGTTCGTACAACGGTTCGCCCATGCCGTGGAGGCACTGGAACTCGTACTGGCCGGGGTAATAGTTCTGACCGGCAATATGGTAGATCGCTGCCAGGGTGTGGGCGTTGTGCGTGGCAAATTGCGGATAGATGACTTCCGGCACAGACAGCAGTTTGCGTGCGCAGGCGATGTAGGAAACGTCGGTGTATACCTTGCGGGTATAGACCGGATAGCCTTCCAGGCCGTCGACCTGGGCGCGCTTGATTTCGCTGTCCCAGTACGCGCCTTTCACCAAGCGGATCATCAGGCGATGGCGGCTGCGGCGGGCCAGATCGATCACGTAGTCAATCACATACGGGCACCGTTTCTGGTACGCCTGAATCACGAAGCCAATGCCGTTCCAGCCGGTCAGCTGCGGCTCGAAGCACAGGCGTTCCAGCAGATCCAGTGACAGCTCGAGACGGTCGGCCTCTTCGGCGTCGATGTTCAGGCCGATGTCGTATTGCTTGGCCAGCAAGGTCAGCGACAACAGGCGCGGGTACAACTCTTCCATGACGCGTTCGTACTGCGCGCGGCTGTAGCGCGGGTGCAGGGCGGAGAGTTTGATCGAGATCCCGGGGCCTTCATAAATGCCACGACCATGGGACGCTTTGCCAATGGAGTGGATCGCTTGCTCGTAGGACGCGAGGTATTTCTGTGCGTCGTGTTCGGTCAGGGCCGCTTCACCGAGCATGTCGTAGGAGTAGCGGAAGCCCTTGGCTTCGAAGCGGCTGGCATTGGCCAGGGCTTCTGCGATGGTTTCGCCGGTGACGAACTGCTCGCCCATCAGGCGCATCGCCATGTCCACGCCTTTTCGGATCATCGGCTCGCCGCTTTTGCCAATGATCCGGCTCAGCGAAGAGGTCAGGCCTGTTTCATTATGGGTAGCGACCAGTTTGCCGGTCAGTAGCAGGCCCCACGTGGCAGCGTTGACGAACAGCGACGGACTATTGCCCAAGTGCGGCTGCCAGTTTCCGGTGCTGATCTTGTCGCGAATCAGTGCGTCGCGGGTGCCCTTGTCCGGGATGCGCAGCAGCGCTTCGGCCAGGCACATCAGTGCCACGCCTTCTTGAGAGGACAACGAGAATTCTTGCAACAAACCCTGGACGATGCCGGCACGGCCTCCCGCGCTTTTCTGATTGCGCAGTTTTTCGGCGATGCTCGCGGCGAGCTTCTGGGTGGCCTCGGCCATGCTCACGGGCAGGCGCGCCTGTTCCAGCAGCATCGGTACCACTTCAGGTTCCGGGCGGCGATAGGCGGAGGTAATCGCCGCACGCAAAACTGATTGCGGCAGGATGCTCTCGGCGAACTCGAGGAAGCACTGGTGGGCGATGTCTGCTGGCAGGCCGACGTGGTCGTCGCCATCCTTGAGTGTCAGCCCGTTCAACTCTGTCAGGGTTGCACCCCCTTCGAGTTTTTCCAGGTAGTTGAAAATCGCTTGCTTGATCAACCAGTGTGGAGTGCGGTCGATTGATTGAGCAGCGGCTTTCAATCGCTCACGGGTAGGGTCGTCAAGTTTGACACCCAGGGTGGTCGTCGCCATTTCTTGTCCTCGTTATCGCCACCACGGTGTGGCATCAGCTGGCGCTCAGATTAGCCTCGCGTTTGACGGGGTGCAACCTAGTGCAACCTATTTTCATCGGAAATTTTTTGCTCATCTCGGAAAACGAGGAGCAGCCAGAACTAAGCGCGCTCTTATGGTGCTTTTAATTATGTAAAAGTGCTTTTTTGCTCCGAAAGGAAGCAAAAAACATTCCGGTACGTAAAAGACTCAATAAGGTGCAACTTAATTTCCAAAACTGGTTGCGCCTTATTTGCATAGTTGACTAGGATTCGCGGCCAAGGTGCAACCCGGTACGCATGAGGTTCATCTGCTGACATTTTCCTGGGGAAATTTCAGTCAAACGCGCGGTCAGTAGTTCATGCATGCGAGGCGAGCTCTTCGTTTCGGCGTGCCTGATAGCCGCCGCTAAATAAAAACAATGCCAGGGCTCAGCTCAATGATTGTCAGCAACCCAACCCTGATCACCTTTGTGATCTACATCGCAGCAATGGTGCTGATCGGCTTCATGGCCTATCGCTCTACCAACAACCTTTCTGATTATATTCTGGGTGGTCGTAGCCTCGGCAGTGTGGTCACCGCGCTTTCGGCTGGCGCATCGGACATGAGTGGCTGGCTGTTGATGGGGCTGCCAGGCGCCATTTACATGTCAGGTCTGTCGGAAAGCTGGATCGCCATCGGCCTGATCGTCGGTGCTTACCTGAACTGGCTGTTCGTTGCGGGGCGGCTGCGGGTGCAGACCGAACACAATGGCGACGCATTGACCCTGCCGGATTACTTCACCGGCCGTTTCGAAGACAAGAGCGGGTTGCTGCGGATTATCTCGGCCATCGTGATCCTGGTGTTTTTCACCATCTATTGTGCATCGGGCATCGTGGCCGGCGCCCGCTTGTTTGAAAGCACTTTCGGCATGTCTTACGAGACTGCGTTGTGGGCCGGCGCTGCCGCGACCATCGCCTACACCTTTGTCGGCGGTTTCCTTGCGGTGAGCTGGACCGATACCGTGCAGGCCACGCTGATGATCTTCGCGTTGATCCTTACGCCGATTATCGTATTGCTGGCCACCGGAGGCATCGATACCACATTCCTGGTGATCGAAGCGAAAGACCCGACTAACTTCGACATGCTGAAAAATACCAGCTTCATCGGCGTCATTTCGTTGATGGGTTGGGGGTTGGGCTACTTCGGCCAACCGCACATCCTTGCGCGGTTCATGGCGGCGGATTCGGTCAAGTCGATTGCCAAAGCGCGTCGGATCTCCATGACCTGGATGATCCTGTGTCTGGGCGGCACGGTAGCAGTGGGCTTCTTCGGTATCGCGTACTTCTCGGTGCACCCTGATCTCGTCGGCCCGGTTCTCGAGAACCCGGAGCGGGTATTCATCGAACTGGCGAAAATCCTGTTCAACCCATGGATTGCCGGTGTGTTGCTGTCGGCGATTCTTGCTGCGGTGATGAGTACCCTGAGCTGTCAGTTGCTGGTGTGCTCCAGCGCGCTGACCGAAGACTTCTACAAAGCTTTCTTCCGCAAACGCGCTTCGCAGGCCGAGCTGGTATGGGTAGGGCGCAGCATGGTTCTGTTGATCGCGCTGATTGCCATCGCCCTGGCCTCTAATCCGGATAACAGGGTGTTGGGTCTGGTCAGCTATGCCTGGGCAGGTTTCGGTGCTGCTTTCGGTCCTGTGGTATTGATCTCGGTGCTGTGGAAGGGCATGACGCGTAACGGCGCCCTAGCCGGTATTCTGGTCGGCGCGATCACCGTCATCGTCTGGAAGCACTTCAGCCTGCTGGGTCTGTACGAAATCATTCCTGGCTTCATCTTCGCCAGCATTGCCATCGTGGTTTTCAGCCTGATTGGCAAGGGGCCAACGGCGGGTATGTTGACGCGCTTCGATGCAGCCGAGAAAGAGTTCAACGACGCTTCTCGCTGAGTAAATGGATGGGCTGGCTTACGGCTGGCTCATGTTTCAAAAAAAACGGCCCGCATCTTCAGGATGTCGCGCCGTTTTTTGTGTGGGGTCGTTTTTAGTGAGCGGTGTGATCAGGTTTAGTTGTGGTCGATATCCAGCTTGTAGAACGTCGCCATACCTCCTTCATTGGTGTAGCCGGAGTTGTCCTGGGCATAGACGCCAGCCTTGAAGTACAGAGGCTTGTCACGCCAGGTGGCACTGATCGGGCTGCTCCAGTTCGCGTCGCGCACGCTAACGCCCAAGTCACCCCCCGGGCTCAGGTGGATGATGTATTTGAATTGTTCATTGAGCGGCACGTTCTCGGCGATGATAATCACGCGACTCTTCTGGTCATCAAACCGATTGCGCACTTTGGCGACGACGATGCCGCTCTTCGTCGCGTCCTTGTATTGGTATTCGACCTTCAGCAGCGGCTCGGTACTCTCGTAGGCATGAATCTGGCCGATGACGATTCTGCCCGATGATGGCACCTGATTGACGGCGAGGGTTGCGCGCAAAAAGTGATCGCCGCTGGGGTACAACCAATTGTGCAGCGTGCCATTGGAGTAGGTTTCTCGGAGTTCGCTGCGCGGGTATTTGGCGTTGGCGGTACGCGAGCCCGTGACCGGAGCCCAAAAAAACAGGGTTCCCGTGTCGGCGTGGAAATATTTGCCGTTGTAGCCGTCGACCAATTTGGGCGTGTCGATAGTCGCCGGGGGGGAGCCCACGGGGATGCTCAAATTCCAGGATGCCAGATCGATCATTGTTCAGTCTTCCAAATATGTCTCATTGCCAGCAGGAAAGCGTCTAGCGCAAGGGTTTGGGCGCGACCTTTATACGGGCTGAGCACGTGTTTGTTAATGCTGGCCCGGTGAATGGGTGGTGTCAAAGTGCCTCTGCAGGGGCTCAAACACCCGTGCGTTACTCCCTGAAGCGATATACCGTTAGTCGGATCGAGCTGCGTTTCGTCGTTGGTTACCGTCGCGCAGTTTGCCCAACCGTTCGATGGGGCGGGGCTCAAAGTGAGCTGAATTCGGTACACTGGGTGCTTCCAAATCTTCGTTGCTCCTTATGACCGCGCCAGCCCTCTCTCCCTTGAAATACCTGCAAGCCTACCCGCCGGCCTTGCAAGACCAAGTGCGTCAGTTGATTGCACAGAATCGGCTGGACGCTTACCTGAAGCAACGCTACCCGGAGCGGCATGCCGTGCAGAGCGATAAAGCGCTGTACGCCTATGCTTTGGCGTTGAAGCAAGAGCATCTGCGTAATGCGCCGAATATCGACAAGGTGCTGTTCGATAATCGTCTGGACCTGACGCATCGAGCGCTGGGCCTGCATACGGCGATATCCCGTGTGCAGGGTGGCAAGCTCAAGGCCAAGAAAGAAATCCGCATCGCCTCGTTGTTCAAGGAGGCCGCTCCAGAGTTTCTGAAAATGATCGTGGTGCACGAGTTGGCGCACTTCAAGGAATCCGACCACAACAAGGCGTTTTATCAGCTTTGTGAGTACATGCAGCCCGGCTACCACCAGTTGGAGTTCGATCTACGCATTTACCTGACCTGGCGCGACCTGCAAGGCAAGGCCGCCGAATGAGCCTCGATAAGGATTTGACGATGGACGTCAGCAAGACCAAAAGCAGTTTTTATCGCCGGTTGTATGTGGCGTATTTGATAGACAGCCGGATCGCCAGCAGTGTCCCCGCTTTGATGGAGGCCACCGGCATGCCGCGTCGCACGGCGCAGGACACCATTGCCGCCCTGGCCGATCTCGATATTCTCTGTGAATTCGAACAGTTGGACGGCGCACGCAATCATGCAGGCGGTTATCAGATCCGCGAGTGGGGGGCGATCGACAAGGACTGGATTGCGCAGCATCTGGTGCAGATCAAGACGGTGCTGGGCTACCCCTGAGGCGCGATGTGCCTGCGAGTTGGCGATGAGAGCTAAAGCTATAGCATTTGGCTCTCATCGTTGGAGCGTGTCGGCCAGCAAGCCGAATGGAGTAATAAGCATCCAGGGAAAAGTTGAATGCTCAAGGGTACCTGCTTAGCCGAAACTGAAGGCTGTGACGATGCCTGCGTCATCACCGGTCATGCCAATTCGCTGTGTATCAAACTCCCGGGTGGCAACGTCCTTCAGACCGACCACGCGAGGTCGACCGGTCAGTTCACTGATGTAGGCTTTGACAGTAGGCACGTAGCGGCTGCCGATCAAATGCTGGATCTGTTGAAGGGCTTCTTCATTAGTCATGTACATGTTCCTTATGCAGTTGAGATGTCCTTATGGACGCCCTGATGTTTACCTCTGTCGGCCCCTGCTGTGCGGTATATATTTGTCGCGTCCCCCGCTAAAGCCGCATGAGTTTTGCGGCATGTTTCCAATACGTCCTGCTTTCGCTCTTCTCATCCAGGAATGCGTTTTTATTCCAAGTCGCGGCGCATGCCGATATGGGGGATGTCGTCTTCCAGATACACCTCGCCCACCGGGGTGAAGCCATAGCGTCCGTAATAGCCTTGCAGATGCGCTTGGGCCGCAAGGTAGATTGGTTGGTCAGGCCATTGCTTTTCAGCGTGCTCCAGCGCCTGAATCATCAGCGCATGGCCCATGCCTTTATTGCGCGCAGTGGGGGCTGTCACAACCCGACCGATCACTACGTCGCCGCCTTGCTGGATGGGGTCAAGCAGGCGCAGATAAGCCACCAGAAGATCGTTTTCCCATGCCATCAGGTGGCAGGTGTCGCCATCCAGGTCCTGACCGTCGACATCCTGATAACAGCATTTTTGCTCGACCACGAACACTTCGGCACGCAGCTGCAAAATGGCGTACAGCTGTTCTTTGCTGAGATCGGTATGGTGTTTGCAGACCCAATTGATAGACATATGGCGGACTCTGAATAGACATTCTGGTCGAATACTAAAGCCAGCATCGTGTGAGAGGCCAAACAAAACTGTAGCGGCTTAATGCTGAGTGCGGTGATTCAGGCCAGGAGGTCTTGATAAAGCAGTAGCTCAGCGCAAAAAACAACCTGTCCAGTGGCATGGCTACGGGGTCAGTCTTTGGCTGTCAAGCACCGCATTAGAACGATTCCTTGAGCCAGCGCTCACATCAATCACTCATATGAGTTGTGCCTGCTCCACTATGAGTATTCAATCGAGGCTAATAGCCCTCATCCGGATTGGTTGCCATGTCATATTTGTGTAATCTGCATTGAGCCCCTGGGTTCCGGGTTTTATGGACCACTGTTAATGAGAGTCCAAGCGTAACGCGCCCTTAATACGGCGGGCGATCTGCCTGCCTCAGGAACTTGAGCATGCCGCGACTGCTTCGAGCCATGGGTTTGATGGGTTTGTTGTTGCTGACGCAAGCCGCCGCAGCGGAGAAGCTACGTTTGGTGGCCGATGCCTGGCCTCCGTTCACCGACATCAATCTGGTCAATGGCGGCCTCGCCACTGATCTTGTCAGTACGGCCCTGGCGCGGGCGGGATACGCCAGCGAGTTCGAACAAGTGCCGTGGGCAAGGGCGCTGCAAGGTATTGGCGACGGGCGTTATGACGTGCTGGTCAGTGCCTGGTTCAATCATGAGCGAACGTTGATCGGTGAGTTTTCTAACGAGTACCTGATCAACCGGGTGCGCTTCCTCAAACGCAAGGACTCGTCCATCGAGTTCGACCGTCTGAAGGCGCTGCACGCTTACCCGATTGCCGTGGTACGCGGCTATGCCTATTCATCCGCTTTCGACGGTGATCCCGAACTACAAAAAGTTCCGGTGCACAGTTTCTCCGTGGCGGTGCGCATGCTGGCAGCAGGACGGGTGGCGCTGGCGGTGGAGGACGAATATGTCGCTCGCTACAACCTCAGCAGTGAAGCGCCTCGTGTCCGCGAGAGTGTTGAATTTTTGCCTAAACCACTGAGCGAGAACGGTCTGCATATTCTGGTCAGTCTGAAGAACCCCAATCATGCGCAGATTGTCGCCAACTTTGACCGAGGCATTGCAGCGATGAAAGCCGATGGCAGTTACGCCCGGATGTTTCGCCAGCACGGCCTGTAACAGGCTGTGTGAACAGGTTTCAGGCTTCTGTGGGCTCTTTGATCAAATGCGCAGCCAATGTTCGCAGCGGTCCCAATTGCCGGCCGATCAATGCGAGTTGGGTTTGCACCAATCGCTGGCTTTCGTCCATGTCATCGGGCATGTGCTCCAGATCGCTGGCCAGCGCTTCTTCGGCATCGCTCTGGATCGCTACCGGTTTTTTATTGGCCAGGCTTTGGGCGATTTCATCAATGCTCGCTGCCAGGCTTGCCGCAGCACCCTCAATCAAATGTTCGCGTACTTCGGCCGGCAACTGGGTTTCGCGGTGCGCGCCCAAGCCCGACAGGTAGCTGAGCAACGTGTGTGACAACACCAGAAAGCGAAAGCCCACGTCGGCTTCTTTGCGGAAGTGCCCCGGCTCCATCAGCATATTAGCCAAGGTGGTGGACAGTGCCGCATCGGCGTTGTGCGCGTTGCGCCGGGCCAGGCGGTACGTCAGGTCATCACTTTTGCCTTTGGCGTATTGCTGCATGATCTGGCGCAGGTAAATGCTGTTGCAGGTCAGGGTGTTCGCCAGCACTTTATTCAAGCGCCGCCCCTGCCAGTCCGGAAGGAACAGGAACACGGTCAGCCCGGCAATCAAGCTTCCAAGCAAGGTGTCGAACAACCGCGGAAGGAACAGTCCGTAACTGTCGCCTACCTGGTTGAAGCAGAACAACACCATCAAGGTGATTGCCGCCGTCGACAGGGTGTAGCGGGTGGTTCGGTTGACGAAGAACACCACACCAGCGACCACGGCGAACATTGCTTGAATCAGCGGGCTGGGGAATAGATCAAACAACGCCCATCCTGCAGTCAGGCCTATCGCCGTACCACTGATCCGTTGAACCAGTTTGCGCCGGGTTGCGCCGTAGTTGGGTTGGCAGACGAACAGCGTGGTCAGAATGATCCAGTAACCCTGGGTCGGGTGCACCAAGTGCACCATGCCGTAACCGATGCTCAACGCCAATGGCAGACGCAAGGCGTGGCGGAACAGCAGCGAGGTGGGGGTCATTTGCAGGCGCAAGCGATCCCACACGTCCTTGAATGTGTGGGGCGAACGGTCGAGCAGGCTGCTGTCTGTGGCGTCGGCCAGGCTGTCGGGATTGCTGGCATCCTTGATCAGTCGATCGAGTGTGCCCAGGTTCGCGGCCAGAGCGCGCAATGAGCGCAGGAGCCCACGCCATGCCGGGTTGTTCTGGGTGCGCAGGTACTCCAGCGAAGCGTGCAAGTCTTCCTGCGCGTGGGCAAAGCCCTCATCGTAGATGAATGGCTGACGCAACTGGATCGACTCCGACAGCAAGCGGCAGGCGACTCCCTGTTGGCGCAGCAAGCGCAAACAACGGAACAGTACATCACTGTGGAAGAACGCTTCGGCCAACGCGTTGTAGGGGTAATGCGACGAACTGGCGCGTTCGTGAATGTCCTGGGCGAGAAAGTACAGCTTCAGATAGCGGCTGACCTTGGCGCCGGGCCGCCCATCGCCGACGCGGTGCAGAATGATTTCCTTGGCTGCATTCAGGGCCGCGACGACGCGACCGTTTTGCTGCGCCAGTTTCAGTCGGCGCGCTTCGATGTCGAGTTGCCGGATCGGCTCGAACAGTGTCGCCTTGAGTTCCAGATACAGCCCCAGCTCACGAAACAGTCGGGCCAGGCTTTGCTGCACAGGCTGATTGGAAAACAGCATTTGCCACAGCACCGACAGCAGCCCGTACCAGGCGGCGCCAGCGACCAGCAGCATGGGCTCGTGCCAGAAATCGTTGACCTCGCCCCCGCGCTGATCCACGCCGATCATGGTGTACACAGACAGAATCAGCGTGGCCGAAGCGATGGTGCCATACCGTTCGCCCAAGGCGCCGAGCATGGTCAGGCCAAAGGCGGCCAGCGCCAGCGCAAAGACAAAAATCAGGGGGTAGGGGAATAGCAGCTCGACGGCAAGTGACGCGACGCTGAAACACACCAGCGTCACTGCCAGCGCATTCAGGCGGCCCTGCCAGCTGTCATCGGTTTCGGCCAGGGCGCTGGCGATAATTCCCAGAAAAACCGGGGTCAGCAGGCCCATTTCATTTTGATACCAGCACAGCGCCATGCTGCCGGTTAGCGCAATAAACACCCGCATGCTGTAGCTGAACTTGTCCAGCGCCCACAAACGACGGAGCGTATGACGAAAGGAAGTCGATGACATAAGTGAGCTAACGGCCTTGTTCGCTGGTTTCTTTAAGCATTCAGCTAAATTCAGCTAAGTATGTACAGCGCCAATCGAGGGCTGTACATGAGCTTTAGCAAAATTTATTTCCTGGTCGATCTTTGCCGCTCACCGCGACACCCGGTCAGACGTATTGCGCGGCCGCATAGGCCGAGGCCCAGGCCCACTGGAAATTGAAACCGCCCAGATGCCCACTGACGTCCAGCACTTCGCCAATGAAATACAGCCCTGGCGATTTCAGCGACTCCATGGTCTTGGAAGACACTTCGCGGGTGTCTATTCCGCCGAGGGTCACTTCCGCCGTGCGATAGCCTTCGGTACCTGCGGGCACCACCTGCCAGCACGCGAGTTTTTCGGCGATATCGCTGAGTTCGCTCGGGGTGTACTGCTTCATCGGTTTGGAAACGAACCAGTGCTCGGCGAGCAGGTTGGCCATTTTCTTGGTGAAGATTTCGCCCAGCAGGGTTTTCAGTTCGCTGTTGGGCCGTTCGGCTTGTTGTTGCAGTAGCCAGCTTGGCACATCGTGGTCCGGCATCAGGTTGATGACGACCGTTTCGCCTGATTGCCAGAACGAAGATATCTGCAAAATCGCCGGCCCGCTGAGGCCGCGATGGGTGAACAGGATGTTTTCGCGAAAGCTTGTGTCGTTGCAGCTGACCAGGCAATCCACCGATGTACCGGACAACTCGGTGCACAGCGTTTTGAGTTGGTCGGTGATGGTGAACGGCACCAGCCCGGCACGGGTCGGCAGCAAGGTATGGCCGAACTGCTTGCCCACTTGATAACCGAAGCCGGTAGCCCCCAGCGTCGGGATCGACAGGCCGCCAGTGGCGACGACCAGCGACTGGCAATTCAACACGCCCGCCGTGGTGTTCAGGCTGTAACCGGTGTCGGTTTTTTCGATGTTCTGCACCGACGTGTCCAGATGCAGGCTGACGCCAGCCTGTTCGCATTCGTTGAGCAGCATGTCGAGGATGTCGCTGGATTTGTTATCACAAAATAACTGACCGAGTTTTTTCTCGTGGTACGCCACGCCATGCTTGGCCACCAGGGCGATGAAATCCCATTGGGTATAACGCGCCAGGGCGGATTTGCAGAAGTGCGGGTTTTGCGAGAGGAAGTTGTCAGGCTCGGTGTAGAGGTTGGTGAAATTGCAGCGCCCACCGCCAGACATGAGGATTTTCTTGCCAGCCTTGTTCGCGTGATCGATCAGCATCACCTTGCGCCCACGATTGGCGGCGGTCAGCGCGCACATCAAGCCTGCGGCGCCAGCGCCGATGATCACAACGTCAGTAACGGGCAAAGCAGAATCCTCAAAGAGCAGTTGAATCTTCGGTGTTTGATATGACGTCTTCGCGGATAAATCCGCTCCCACAATGTGAATGCGTTTCCCTGTGGGAGCGGATTTATCCGCGAAGCTTTTCGGCGGTTCTTACAAAATCCGCACGCGCAACGAGCGGCCTTTGATTTTGCCGTTGTTCAAGCGCTCCAGCGCTTGCATGGCCACGACGCTTTCGACGGCCACATACGCCTGGAAATCGAAAATGGCGATTTTACCGACCTGGGTGCCGGGAATGCCGGCATCGCCGGTCAAAGCGCCAAGAATATCGCCAGGGCGAACCTTATCCTTACGGCCCGCGCCGATCATCAGCGTGGTCATGGTCGGTTGCAGCGGTGCGCCGCCTTTGCTTTTCAGTTCGTCCAGTTGTTCCCACTTCAGCGGAGATCTCTGCACGTCTTCGATGGCTCGGGCACGGTGTGCTTCGGACGGTGCAACCAGGCTGATCGCCAGACCTTTCTCGCCGGCGCGACCGGTACGACCAACCCGGTGAATGTGCATTTCCGAGTCCCGTGCCAGTTCGACGTTGAGCACCATGTCCAGTGCGTCGATATCCAGACCACGCGCCGCGACATCGGTCGCAACCAGCACCGAGGTGCTGCGGTTGGCGAACATCGCCAGGACTTGATCCCGATCACGCTGTTCCAGGTCGCCGTGCAGGCCGACGGCGGAAATGCCTTTGGCGGTCAGGTGATCGACCACTTCCTGGCATTGCTGCTTGGTGAAGCAGAACGCGACGCAGGACTGAGGGCGGAAATGCCCGAGTACCTTCACCACGGCTTCAAGACGTTGCTCCGGGGTGATTTCGTAGAAGTGCTGCTCGATCTGGCTGTCCGCGTGCAAGGCTTCGACCTTGACCGTTTGCGGCGTGCGCATGAACTTCGAGGACAGCTGCTTGATACCGGTCGGGTAGGTCGCCGAAAACAGCAGGGTCTGACGCTTGGCCGGGGTCTGCTCGATGATGTTCTCGATCGAGTCGTAGAAACCCATGTCGAGCATACGGTCGGCTTCGTCGAGGATCAGCGTGTTCAGGCCGTCGAGGACCAGTGAGCCCTTGCGTAGGTGCTGCTGAATGCGTCCTGGGGTGCCGACGATGATGTGCGCGCCGTGTTCCAACGAGCCGATCTGTGGGCCGAACGGCACGCCGCCGCACAGGGTCAGGACCTTGATGTTGTCTTCGGAGCGCGCCAGACGGCGGATTTCCTTGGCCACCTGGTCGGCCAGCTCACGGGTTGGGCACAGCACCAACGCCTGGCAACCGAAGAAGCGCGGGTTGATCGGGTTGAGCAGGCCGATGCCGAACGCAGCGGTCTTGCCACTGCCGGTCTTGGCCTGGGCAATCAGGTCCATGCCCTTGAGAATCACCGGCAGGCTCTGTGCCTGAATCGGCGTCATCTCGGCATAACCAAGGGACTCCAGGTTAGCCAACATGGGTGCGGAAAGAGGCAGTGAGTTAAAAGCGGTGCTAGTCACGGGACGGGCCTGCAAAACAAAATGTCGCGCAGTGTATCAGGTCGCGGGCCAGCATTAATGCTCGATCTCTGGTTCCGGACGAGGAACACCCTGACTCCCCTTGGGCGGCAACTGCAAGAAAATCCCGGCGGCCAGCATCGACAGCACGCCAACACTGAGGAAGGTCATTTGGAACGCGCCCAACAGGCTGCTCACTTCGCCGCTGGTCACGTCGTCGGTAAAGCCGCCCAGCAACGCGGCGGCGCAGGCCACCCCAAGGCTCAAGGACAACTGCGCCACAACGGACAGCAGGCTGTTACCGCTGGCGGCGCTGGCGTCGTCGAGGTCGATCAGGGTCACGGCGTTCATCGCGGTGAACTGCAGTGAATTCACCGCGCCCATCAAGCCGAGATGGACCAGCAACACCCAATACTGAGTCTGTGCGTCGACCAGCGCCAGACTCGCCAGCAGTGCACCCAGCAGAAACGTGTTGCCGGTCAGCACCACACGGTAACCGAGGCGTTCAATCAGCGGGCGTGCCACCGGCTTGGTGAGCATGGCGGCGATGGCCAGCGGGATCATGCTCATCCCGGCCTTGGAGGGTGAATAACCGAGGGCCACTTGTAACAGTAGCGGTACCAGGAAGGGCAGGGCGCCGCTGCCCAGCCGGGAGAAAAGGTTGCCAAAAATCCCTACAGCGAAAGACCGGGTTCGGAACAGCGCTGGTGCGAACAAGGGGTAATCGATATTCCCGGCCCGCAGCCAGTAAGCCGCCAGACAGGCCATGCCGCCAAACAACAGCAGCACCACGCGCATGTGCGGCAGGTGAAGTTCGCCCAAGCCTTCCAGAGCGATGGTGATCAGCACCATCGACGCACCGAACAGCGCAAAGCCGACGCCATCGAAGCGTGTTCGGCCACCGCCTTGCAGGTCCGGCACGAGGGTTTTGACCGCGTAACAGCCGAGCAGTCCCACGGGCAGGTTGATCAGGAAAATCCAGTGCCAGCTCAGGTACTCAACGATCCAGCCACCCAGGGTAGGTCCCAGCAACGGGCCGAGCAGGCCGGGCACCGTGATGAAACTCATGATCCGCACCAGCTCGGAGCGGGGGTAGGCGCGCAACACAATCAAGCGGCCGATGGGCACCATCAACGCACCGCCCAGGCCCTGAACCACGCGTGCGGCCACCAGCATGCTCAGTGAGCTGGACAGCGCACACAGCAGTGAGCCCAGGCTGAACAACAGGATCGCGCCAAAGAAAATCCGCTTGATGCCGAACCGGTCCGCGATCCAGCCCGACGCTGGAATCAGCAAGGCCACGGTCAGCATGTACGCGATCACTACCGACTGCATGCGCAACGGGTCTTCGGCCAGGGAACGGGCCATGGCCGGCAACGCGGTGTTGAGGATCGTGCCGTCGAGGCTTTGCATGAAAAACGCAATCGCGACGACCCATGGCAGCCAGCGCAGGGTTCGAGCATCCAGAAACGGTGTGCTGTTCGGCATACGATCCTTAGAGCGTGAGGGTCAATCGGCTGATCAAGGCGCCCGGCAGCAGGCTTGAAGCTGTCTGGCGTTGATTGTAGGTGCTGGCGGACAGAATCAGTTCCCGCTCTCGGGTCAACGCTTCGAGGGCGGTACCCAGCAGGCTGTAGGCGCTGTCGTCGAAACGCATGGTGCTGACGGGCGCCTGAATCTTGCCATTCTCGACCCAGAACGTGGCGAAGCGGGTCATTCCGGTCAGGCGTGCGGCTGCCTGGTCGGAGAAGTTGAGGTACCAAAGGTTGCTGATATAGAGCCCGGTGCCGAGCTGTTCGAGTACCTGCTCCAGCTCCAGCGTACCTGCCGCCATGCTCAGTGCACTTGGCGATTCGCCTCCGCCAGCACCGTTGGCGGCCAGGCCATACTCTGCCGCGCTGCGCGAACCGACCAGTTGTTCTTGGGCGAGGCCCGCATTGATCAGCGGCAGATCCCGGCGCGGATACCCTTCTCCGGAGAACGCCGGTGACAGTGAGCCTGTCACCTGTTCGTCCAGACTCACTCGCGGGTTGAGCTGGGCGTCGCCGTTGTACAGCCGTTGCAGCGGGCTGGTCTTGCTGGCCAGCGCTTCTGCGGAAAAACCACCCCAGCACAACATGCCGATGATTTCATCGAGCGCGGCGGGGGCCAGATAGGCGCGGTATTGGCCGGGCGCCAGGGTGTGCAGGGGTTGATCGAGAAACTCAAGTTGCTCACACGTTTGCTGGAAGCGCCGGGCGAACGTCGCATCGTCCCAGTCGTGGCCCGCGTAGTTGGCTTTGACTGCCTGACCGTTGGCGTGGAACAGGCTCCAGTCGAAGTTGAAACTGTTGGCCTGATGCCAGCCCAGAGCACCCCATGAACTGGCGAAACCCCGGTACAGCGGGCCAGCGGCGTAAAAGCCCACCAGGTCCAGGCCTTCAGCCAGATCACTGATATGTTCAAGCACGCGGGCGGTGTCTGGCAGCGGCGGGTTCTGGCTGTTGCTGATCTGCCAGGCGTCGGTGTTGGGCAGCAGATAGGGATCCTGCGGTAGCAATACCAACGTTTCGCGCAATTGTTGCAGCGCCTCGGCCAAGCGTGCCTGATCGACCTGAGCATCGCCCGCCAAGGTCAGGTGCAGGTCTGCATGTCGGCCGTCATTGATCAATTTGACGTTCAGACTGGCCTGCTGCACATGCCCGGCCTGACGTACTTTGGCATGGTTGAAACGAATGAATTCCGAGGCTTCGGCGTTGTAGCCGAGGGTGAAAGCTTCCGTTCCGGTGATCGCGCTGCGCAGCCACTCGACCAGCGCTTCGAACTGCTGTTGCTGAGTCATCTGCGCCATCACGCATCCCCTCCGAAAACATCGACCTGGGAGAAGACACAGGCGGGTGAGGCATGGCCTACGCGGACCACCTGATTAGGTTCGCCTTTGCCACAGTTGGGTGTGCCCAGGACTTCAAAGGTACTGGCATCGCCAACAGCGCTGAGGTTGCGCCAGAAGTACGCGGAAATGGCCCGGTAGTTCGGGTTTTTTACCACGCCTTTGAGTTCGCCGTTTTCGATCAATTGACCCCATTCGCACCCGAACTGGAATTTATTGCGTGCGTCATCAATCGACCACGAGCGGTTGGTCGACATCAGGATGCCGTGCTCGATGCCGCCGATCAGCTGTTCCAGTGGTTGGTCTCCGGGCTCGATATTCAGATTGGCCATGCGGTCGATCGGCGGGCGGTTCCAGCTGCACGCGCGGCTGTTGGCGACCCCTTCCATGCCGGAGCGGTATTGCGACAACGCGCCGCCCAAGGGCCGAATCAGCAAGCCTTCGCGGATCAGGAACTCTTTGTTCGCTGGCGTGCCGTCGTCGTCATACGCGTAGCTGGCGAGCTGTTCGGGTATGTCCGGGTTAAAGGTCACGTTGAGCAGTTCCGAGCCGTATTGCAGGCTGCCGAAGTCACTGGCTTTGACGAAGCTGGTGCCCGCGTAATTACGCTCGTCGCCGAGAATGCGGTCCAGTTCCAGCGGATGGCCGATTGATTCATGGATTTGCAGGATCATCTGGTCCGGCGTCAGCAGCAGATCACGCGGTCCCGACGGGGTGTTGGGGGCCATGATCAGTTGCAAGGCCTGATCGGCAACCTGCGCCGCCGCGCCAATCAGCCCGCAGTTGGCGATGACTTCGGCGCCGCCTTGCTGGCCAAAGTTGTCGCGGCCGAGGCTGCGGGTCTGGCTGTCCTGGCCGTCGTAAGCGGTGACGCTCATTCCCGGGTAGACGTAACGCTGGGCCTGACGAATCTCGGCACCGGCGCTGTTCAGGTAAATTTGCTCGACGTTCTCCAGGCCAAGGCTGACCTGCCAGCTCACCAGACGTTTGTCGGCGGGCACGGCGGCAGACTCGGCGCCGAGCAATTGGTAACACTCACTCAGCGATGGGAAGGCGTCGCTGAGGTTGGGCGAAAGATAATCGGCGCGGCTGATGGACACCGGCTGATCGCGAAGATCCAGAAGGGCGTGGGGTGCGAGAGCCAGAGCATGTTGCTCGGCTTTTTCCAGCGCGGTCTGTAGCCCCCGTTGCGAGACATCGTTAGTCGCGGCGTAGGCTTCGACGCCGTTGATCCGCACCGTCAACATCGCACCTTCGTCACGGCTCAGGTGCGGGGGCTCGGCGACGTTTTTGCGTACCGACAGGTGTTGGCTGGTTTGCCGGACGTAACGCAGCGAGAAAAATTCGGCGCGACTCTGCAAGGCGGCAAACCGCTGCTTGAGCTGAGCGGAGAAATCGAACATGCAGGGAGGCTCCTTTTTGCGGGCATCGCCGATGTATGAGCGCGCTTACCCGCGATCGACCGCATAGCGGTCGCAAAATAGCTGACAGGGTTATAGGTTCAGCCTGAACAGTTTTAAACCGGGCAACCCTTGCTGCGCAGAATTGCGTCGAAGCGTGCCGGGTCCAGCGTGCCGGCCTGGATCGCTTCCAGCGTGGCTTTTTCGCGCGCCAGCAGGTCGTGGCAGCGCACCAGCAGTTCGGCCAGTTCACTGCGGGCTGCGGCGACTACTCCATCACCGTCGCCGATCATCAAGTCGCCGGGCATTACCAGCATGCCCGCGCAGGAAATCGGTACGTTGATTTCGCCGCCACCGTCGGTACTCGGGCCACGGTGTACGCCACCGATGGCATAAGCCGGAAGCTCGCCGGTCTGCCACTCATCGAGGTCACGCAGGGCGCCGTTGATGACCACGCCGACGATGCCGGCCTTGAGTGCCATGGCGCGCATGATGCCGCCGAACACCGCGCGGGTCAGGTCGGCGCTGCCGTCGATGACCAGCACATCGCCGGGACGGGCCATTTGCATGGCTTTGAGGATCATCAGGTTATCGCCAGGACGAACGCGCACGGTCAGGGCGCTGCCGAGCATGGGAGTATTACCGTGGAACGCTTTGAGCCCCAGACCGCCGACATTGCGGCCCAGGCAGTCGCTGACCGCTGCGGCGGGAATCTTGCTGAAGGCTTGCAGCCATTTCGGGTCGAGGGGTTCAGCGTTTGGGTTGATCATATAGCCCGTGGGCCATAAGCTCGAAGACACTACATCAAACATAGAAAAAGCCTCGTGGCCAGTCAGGGCTGGCGCGTCGATTGAAGCAGGGGGTTGATCGTTTGCGTGGCAATAGATTAGGCCTGCGCACAGGTCGGGATCAAGTGCGGTCAGGTGCAGGAAGGGTTTGACGCGGTGTGCGGGACACACCGCGTCAGTCAGGCTTACTGTGCCGTACGGCTGACTTCACGCAGCGGTTTGCCGCGTGCAGGCTTGTCGCCGGCCACATAGTAGACAGCCGTGCTGCGGGGCAGGGGAGACCGGCCACGGATTTTATCGGCGATTTTTTCGGCGATCATGATCGTGGGTGCGTTGAGGTTGCCGGTGGTGATCAGCGGCATGATCGACGCGTCGACCACACGCAAACCCTGCACCCCATGCACGCGACCTTCACCATCGACCACGGCCAATTCGTCGGTGCCCATCTTGCACGAGCAGGAGGGGTGGAACGCGGTTTCGGCATGTTCACGCACGAACTGATCGAGTTGCTCATCCGTCTGCACGTCGATGCCCGGGCTGATTTCACGGCCACGGTACGGGTCCAGCGCTGGCTGCTGCATGATTTCCCGGGTCAGGCGGATGCCGTCGCGGAATTCCTGCCAGTCCTGCTCGGTGGCCATGTAGTTGAAAAGGATGCTCGGGTATTCGCGCGGGTTTTTGGATTTCAACTGCACGCGACCACGGCTCGGCGAACGCATGGAACCGACGTGCGCCTGGAAGCCATGTTCTTTCACGCCGTTGCTGCCGTTGTAGTTAATCGCGACCGGCAGGAAATGGTACTGAATGTTCGGCCACTCGAATTCTTCACGCGAGCGAATGAAACCGCCGGCTTCGAACTGGTTGCTGGCGCCGATGCCGGTACCCAGGAACATCCACTCTGCGCCAATGGCCGGCTGGTTCCACCACAACAGCGAGGGGTACAGCGAAACCGGCTGGGTGCAGGCGTACTGCAGGTACATTTCCAGGTGGTCCTGGAGGTTCTGGCCCACGCCTGGCAGGTCGTGAACCACAGGGATGTCCAGGCTCTCGAGCAGTGCGGCCGGGCCGACGCCGGAGCGCTGCAGAATCTGCGGCGAACCGATGGCGCCGCTGCACAGCAACACTTCTTTGCGCGCTTTGGCTTCGATACGGGTATCGCTGTCGCCGACCATGTAAGACACGCCGACTGCGCGCTTGCCATCGAACAGAATCCGGTCGGTCAGGGCGTGGGTGACGATGGTCAGGGTCGAGCGATTTTTGGCTTGATCGAGGTAACCGCGAGCGGTGCTGGCGCGACGGCCATTGGGCGTCACGGTACGGTCCATCGGGCCGAAACCTTCCTGCTGATAACCGTTCAGGTCGTCGGTACGCGGGTAACCAGCTTGCACACCGGCTTCGACCATGGCGTGGAACAGGGGGTTGTTACCGGCTTTAGGTGTGGCCACGCTGACCGGGCCGTCGCCACCGTGGTAGTCGTTCGGGCCGATATCACGGGTTTCCGCCTTGCGGAAATACGGCAGGCAGTCGAGGTAACTCCAGTCTTCCAGGCCTGGGGTTTTCGACCAGCCGTCGTAGTCCATGGCGTTACCACGGATGTAGCACATGCCATTGATCAGCGAAGAGCCACCCAGGCCCTTGCCACGACCACATTCCATGCGGCGGTTGTCCATGTGCGGTTCTGGATCGGTTTCGTACGCCCAGTTGTAGCGACGGCCCTGAAGCGGGAAGGCCAGGGCAGCAGGCATTTGGGTACGGAAGTCGAAGCGATAGTCCGGGCCGCCCGCTTCGAGCAGCAGCACGGTGACGCCGGGGTCTTCAGTCAGACGGGCCGCCAGGGTGTTACCGGCAGAGCCGGCCCCGATGATGATGTAATCGAATGCTTGGGACATTAAATGCACCCTCTGTTAATGGGCGGGGGTGTGTCAGATGTGCCGCCTTCGCGAATGTATTCGCGAAGGCGGCCAGTGGGATGTCAGAACACCGACGCGTAATCGCCCAGTTCAACTTGTACGGACTTGATGCGGGTGTACTGCGCCAGCGAGCTGATGCCGTTTTCACGACCTACGCCCGACTGCTTGTAGCCACCGACCGGCATTTCTGCGGCTGACTCGCCCCAGGCATTGATCCAGCAGATACCGGCTTCGAGCTGGTGAATGACGCGGTGGGCGCGGTTCAGGTCTTTGGTGACGACCCCGGCGGCCAGACCGAATTCAGTATCGTTGGCGCGGCGGATTACTTCTTCCTCGGTGTCGTAGCTGAGGATGCTCATGACCGGGCCAAAGATTTCTTCGCGGACGATGGTCATCTCGTCGTTGCAATCAGTGAATACGGTGGCTGAAACGAATGCGCCTTTAGCCAATTCACCTTCAGTCAACCGTTCGCCGCCGCACAGCAGACGAGCGCCTTCTGCTTTGCCTTTGGCGATGTAGCCCAGCACGCTTTCCATGTGGGCGAAGCTCACCAGCGGGCCGAAGTTGGTGTTTTCATCCTGCGGGCTGCCGACCCGGATGCGCTTGACGCGCTCGAGGATCTTGGCTTCGAAGGCGGTTTTCAATGCGCTCGGTACGAACACCCGAGTACCGTTGGTGCACACCTGACCGGAACTGTAGAAGTTGGCCATCATCGCGATGTCGGCCGCACGGTCCAGGTCGGCATCGTCGAAAATGATCAGCGGCGACTTGCCGCCCAGTTCCATGGTCACGTCTTTGAGCGACGAACTCGACGCACTGGCCATGACTTTCTTGCCCGTGTCAGTACCCCCCGTGAACGAAATCTTTTCGATGCGCGGGTGTTCGGTCAGCCAGGTGCCCACTTCACGGCCACTGCCGGTCAGCACGTTGAATACGCCATCCGGAACACCGGCTTCGGTATAGATTTCGGCCAGCTTCAGGGTGGTCAGTGACGTGACTTCGCTGGGTTTGAAGATCATCGCGTTGCCGGCCGCCAAGGCTGGGGCGGACTTCCACAGAGCGATCTGGATTGGGTAGTTCCAGGCGCCGATACCGGCGACTACACCCAGCGGCTCGCGGCGGGTGTAGACAAACGAAGAGGTGCGCAGCGGGATTTGCTCGCCTTCGATGGCCGGGACCAGGCCTGCGTAATATTCCAGGACGTCGGCGCCGGTGACGATGTCGACGTAACGGGTTTCGGAAATCGATTTCCCGGTGTCCAGGGTTTCCAGGTCGGCCAGTTGATCATTGCGCTCACGCAAAATATCCACCGCCCGACGCAAAATGCGCGAGCGCTGCATGGCCGTCATCGCGGCCCAGATTTTCTGACCTTTTTCGGCACTTGCCACGGCGCGTTCGACGTCTTCTTTGGTCGCGCGCTGTACGGTGGCAAGGACTTCGCCGTTAGCCGGGTTGATGGATTCGAAAGTGGCATCGCCACTGGCGTCGACGTAACCGCCGTCGATGTAGAGTTTTTGCAGTTCGAAACGGGCCATAGTGTCCTCGCAAGTGCGGTGTGGTTTGGCGCTCACCACTGATCTGGTGCCATCTGGTTGTGGCAACGCGAGTCAGTGGTAGTTCAGGGGCTGATGCGGTTGTGCGTTCTAGCTCGCCTGCTTCGCCAGTTGCTGGTCCATGTATTCGTAAGCGATCTGTTGCGCCTGCTCGGTGTCGAAAGCATCTCCCGACAGCGCGCCGCGCAACCATAATCCGTCGATCAAAGCCGCCAGGCCGCGGGCTGCACTGCGCGCTTGAGGCTGTGGCAGTACCCGGCGGAACTGGCAGCACAGGTTTGAATACAGACGGTGATCGTTGATCCGCTGCAACCTGTGCAATGAAGGCTGGTGCATGCTGGCGGCCCAAAAGGCCAACCAGGTTTTCATCGCCGGGCCGTTGACCTGGCTGGCGTCGAAGTTGCCCTCGACAATCACCTGAAGGTGCGCCCGTGGGCTGTTATCGCTGAGTGCCATGCGGCGCTCGCTGACGTTCACGATCAGGGCATTCATCAGATGGCGCATGGTCGCTGCGATCAGGCCATTCTTGTCTTTGAAGTAGTGGCTGATGATGCCGTTCGACACACCGGCCAATCGTGCGATCAGCGCGATGCTGGCGTCGCCCATCCCAACCTGATCGACCGCCTCTAGCGTGGCCTGGATCAACTGTTGACGGCGGATGGGTTGCATACCGACCTTTGGCATTTCAAGCATCTCCTTAGGTCGCCAAGTGATCATGTTTTGATCGATTCGGCGGTGAAGCAGTCTATTTTGTTTTAATTGAACGTTCAATCAATAAAAAATAACGGCTACGACTATGGGGTGATGTTCTTGATGTTCGGGTTATGAAAGGAGAAAAAATGTGGGAGCCGGCTCGCCCGCTCCCACAGTGGAGTCAGCCCAAATTCTTCCCGAGTAATGCGTGGTACAACTCGCTGTCGCCGAGGATGCCGACCACGCGGTTGCCTTCTTGCAGGACCAGCTTGTTGCCAGTCTGATAGCGGATTTGCAGCGCGTCGCGCATGCCGATGTCTGAATGCACCAGCGTCGGACGACGGTGCAGCCCTTCCATGGGTTGCCCGGGCGTCCAGTTTTGCAGGTCGAGGTTGGCTGCGCCTTGGCGAGCACCCTTGATGGTGTTGCCTTCCGCGAGACCAATCCACGAGTCCCCGCTCGGGTCGAGGCAGATCTCGCCGTTGACGCGGGTGCAGTTATCCACGGTGCGCATCAAGCTACGGCCGCACAAGACGTTGAGCGGGTTGGTATGGGCGACGAACGTGCGCACATACTCATCAGCTGGATTAAGGACGATTTCTTCGGGCACGCTGTACTGGACGATCCGACCGTCTTTCATGATCGCGATCCGACTGCCGAGCTTGAGCGCTTCATCAAGGTCGTGGCTTACGAATACGATGGTTTTGTTCAGCTTGCTTTGCAGCTCCAGCAGCTCGTCCTGCAAGCCCTGGCGAATCAGTGGGTCGAGGGCCGAGAAGGGTTCGTCCATCAGCAGAATGTCGGCGTCCATCGCCAGTGCACGCGCCAGGCCGACACGCTGTTGCATGCCCCCGGAAAGCTCATCGGGTTTTTTATTGCGCCACTGGGTCAGGCCCACCAGCTCAAGTTTTTCATCCACCAGCTTGTGACGTTCTTTTTCGGGACGCCCCTGCATCTCGAGACCGAAGCTGATGTTCTCGCGCACCGTCAGCCACGGCATCAGGGCGAATTTCTGGAAGACCATGGCGATACGCTTGGTGCGCATCAGTTTCAATTCGGCCGGTGTACACGACGCGATATTGATTTGCGCGCCTTCGTGTTCGACGAACAATGCGCCACGGCTGACAGTGTTCAAACCGTTGATACACCGCAACAGACTGGATTTACCTGAACCGGAAAGGCCCATCAGCACGCAGATTTCGCCTTTCTCGACATCTAGGCTGGCTTTTTCTACACCGACGATCTGGCCGGTCTTCTTCAGGATCTGATCACGCGTGAGGCCTTGGTCCAGCAATTTCAGGGCCTCACGCGGGTCTTTGGCGAAGACAACGTCTACGTTGTCGAAGCGGATTATGCTCATGCGTCACCCCTTACCTGTGCGTCAGGCTGTTTGCAGATACGGTCGAGCATGATCGCCAGCAGTACGATCGCCAGGCCTGCTTCGAAGCCCAGGGCGATATCGGCAGTGTTCAATGCGTTGACCACGGGTTTACCCAAGCCGTCAGCGCCTACCAGTGCCGCGATCACAACCATCGATAACGACAACATGATGCATTGGGTGATACCGGCTGCGATGCTCGGCATGGCATAGGGCAATTCAATGCGCGAGAGCAATTGACGGCGCGAGCAGCCGAAGGCCTTGCCGGCGTCCATCAACTCTTGCGGTACATCGCGGATACCCAGATAAGTCAGGCGGATAGGCGCGGCAATCGCGAACACCACCGTGGAAATCAGGCCGGGTACCACACCCAGACCGAACAGAGTCAGGGTAGGAATGAGGTAAACGAAGGTCGGTACAGTCTGCATCAGATCGAGGACCGGTCGCATGATGGTATAGAACATCGGTTTGTGCGCTGCGACGATGCCTAGCGGTACGCCAATCAGCACGCAGACGAAGGTAGCGAACAGCACCTGGGCGAGGGTTTCCATGGTTTCCTGCCAGTAACCCAGGTTGAGGATCAGCAGGAAGGAGAGGATGACAAACGCGGTCAGGCCCCATTTACGCTGGATAAAGTGCGCGAGTAGAGCAATCAGGCCGATCAATGCCAGCGGATTGAACCAAGTCAGCGCGAACGTCACGCCGTGGATCATCGTTTCCAGTGTCGAAGCGATCAAATCGAAATAGTTGGCACCGTGTTTAGTCAACCATTCGACGAAGGCAGCGATGTACTGGCCTAGAGGGATTTTGTGATCAGTCAGCATGGTATTGAACGTCCGCATGCGGGGGAATATTTACAACTGCAGGCGGGCGAACCCGCCTGCACTCGGGTTACTGGGTCAGTTTGGCCTTAGCGGCCTCCAGGCCTGGTTTACCGTCAATGGTGGTCACGCCAGCGAGCCAGGTATCAAGGATCTGTGGGTTTTTCTTCAGCCAGGCTTTGGCTGCTACATCAGGCTTCATTTTGTCGTCCAGGACGTTGCCCATCAGCGAGCTTTCCATGTTCAAGGTGAACGACAGGTTTTTCAGCAACTGACCCACGTTGCTGCACTCCTGGGTGTAGCCCTTGCGGGTGTTGGTGTAGATGGTGGCCTGACCGAAGTTCGGACCGAAGTAGTCGTCGCCACCTGTCAGGTACTTCATCTTGAAGCGAGTGTTCATTGGGTGCGGTTCCCAGCCGAGGAAGACCACGTCAGTGTTGCGACGCGAGGCGCGATCCACTTGGGACAGCATGCCGGCTTCACTGGACTCGACCACTTTGAAGCCCGCGGCCTTGAGGCCGAACGCGTCCTTGTCGATCATGGACTGGATCAGGCGGTTGCCATCGTTACCCGGTTCGATGCCGTAGATCTTGCCGTCGAGTTCCTTCTTGAATTTGGCGATGTCGGCGAAGTCATGCAGGCCTTTGTCGTAAAGCGCCTGAGGAACGGCCAGGGTGTACTTGGCGTTTTCCAGGTTAGGACGAACGGTTTCCACGGTGCCGGCATCACGATAAGCCTTGATGTCGTTCTCCATGGTCGGCATCCAGTTGCCGAGGAACACGTCCATGTTCTTGCCGTCGGCCAGTGACTTGTAGGTCACGGGTACGGAAATCATGGTGGTTTTAGTTTTGTAACCGAGCGACTCAAGCACGGCGCTGGTTACTGCGGTGGTCACGGTGATGTCGGTCCAGCCGACATCGGAGAAGTTAACGGTCGCGCACTGCGCCGGTTCTGCAGCTTGCGCCAACAGCGGCAGACTCAGCGCAACGGCCAACAGCAACGTTTGGGAACCTTTCATCGATGGACTCCTGGGTGTTTTCTTCTCGTCATCAGCCGAAGGGGCTGATGCGGTTTGTGTGTTGCAGCTGAATGGCGAGGCGTGTCACGCAACAGCTCTACCGCTGCGCCTGGCAATCGAGTCGAGACTGATCATGTAACAGTGAAAAACAAACGCCTACAGGGGGCGTCGCATCCAGTACACACAGGGTCGTATCCAGTGTCGGCAACGTCGCTTACAGATTTTTTAGCCGGCAAAAAGGTACTTTCAGGTGTCGATACGGCATCTTGATGTTCAGATCAGTCGCAAACCGTCATGCCGGGATGCTCTCCATCGGCGGCGACGTTAGTGAGTATGGGTACGTCGGTGTCAGACGCCGTACGCCGCGATAAAAGCCTGATGATGCGCCCATCTCGGCGGATAGCAGCTTCAGCGTAGCAGCTCCGTCACCGGGCGCTTTTGGCGTCGGGAGTCTCGACTACAGAGGGTTTGCGGTAATGGCTATCAGTGTGTTCGACCTGTTCAAGATCGGTATCGGTCCCTCCAGTTCACACACCGTGGGGCCTATGCGCGCCGCGGCGCTTTTTGTTCAAGGGCTGCGCGAGCGTGAGCAATTGGCCCAGGTCGGCAGGGTTGAGGTGCGGCTATATGGGTCGCTGTCGGCCACCGGTATCGGCCATGGCAGCGACAATGCGGTGATCATGGGGTTGATGGGCGAATGGCCGGATGCTATCGACCCGTCGCAGATCGGGCTGCGCATCGCCACCCTGAAGGAAACCGACACGCTGCTATTGGACAGTGCCTTGCCCATCCCGTTCCAGTGGCAGCGCGACATGCGGCTCATTGATGAAAACCTGCCGTTCCATCCCAACGCCATGACCCTGATTGCCGAAGGCGCTGACGGAGAGCTGCACCGAGACACGTATTACTCGGTCGGTGGTGGTTTTGTGGTGGATGAAGCCCAGGCTGCAAGCGGCGTGCTGGACATGGACCGAACGGTGTTGCCGTACGATTTCTCCAGCGCTGCCGAGCTGCTTGGCCTGTGCCGGCAGCATGGCTTGCGCGTGTCCGAGCTGATGATGGCTAACGAAAAGGTCTGGCGCAGCGAAGAAGAAATCCGCACCGGACTGATGCGTTTATGGCGCGCCATGCAGGACTGTGTCGAAGAGGGCCTTAAGCACGAAGGCATTCTGCCCGGCGGTTTGAATGTGCGCCGTCGCGCTGCGCGTTTGCATCGCAGCCTGTTGGAGTTAGGCAAGCCTAACGTGATCGGCTCGACCCTCAGCGCCATGGAGTGGGTCAACCTGTTCGCCCTGGCCGTCAACGAAGAGAACGCCGCAGGCGGGCGCATGGTCACGGCCCCCACCAATGGCGCGGCGGGGATTATTCCGGCGGTGTTGCATTACTTCGTCAAGTTCAGCGAGGAAGTCAGCGAGGCCAATGTGGTCGACTACTTCCTGGCGGCCGCAGCGGTGGGCATTCTCTGCAAGAAGAACGCATCGATCTCGGGTGCCGAGGTCGGTTGCCAGGGCGAAGTGGGTTCGGCCTGCGCCATGGCGGCGGCGGGGTTGGCGGACATTCTCGGCGCTACCCCGGAGCAATTGTGCAACGCGGCGGAAATCGGACTGGAACATAACCTGGGGCTGACCTGCGATCCGGTCGGCGGGCTGGTGCAGGTGCCGTGCATCGAACGCAACGCCATCGCGGCGGTGAAGGCGATCAATGCTGCGCAGATGGCTTTGCGGGGCGACGGTCAGCACTTTATCTCGCTGGATCGGGTGATCCGGACCATGCGTGATACGGGCGCTGACATGCATGACAAATACAAGGAAACCTCGCGCGGCGGGTTGGCGGTCAGCGCCATTGAGTGTTGAGACACCATCTGCGGCGAGCCCAAATCCTGCAGGCGCGGGCTTGACGGGTTAGCCAGGCAGACTGCCATCGCGGCGGGACGCGTAGTTATAGGCTTGCTCCTTCAATGGGCACTGTCCGTCTGCACCGCCACCTTTTAGCGCGCGGCACTTTGAGCACCTACCGCTGGTCGGTTCGTGCACTGCAGTGACACTCCTTTAGTCTAGGTCGGTACGCACTTCACACAAGTGCTACCGAAGTGCTCAACCTCCCGAATCAGCCCGCAGCATAAGGCGTCTGCGACGTATAACCCCTCTAGTCGTGGGTCCTTATATAGACGCATCACGACGTCGTTTTCAGGTTTTATTGAATGGCCATTCAACTTTAGGCATGGCATTTGCGTTGTCATCACAAAGCCCTCATCGCATGGGCAATAACAAGAGCCTCGCCTGAGGCCATCAATCGCTTTGTGTGAGGAGATACCGTGATGACTTCGTTCAACTCCGGGGCCCAACCCCAGAACCGCGCGCCGCAATCCATCGGCTTTCTGCTGTTGGATAATTTCACGCTGATTTCCCTCGCCTCGGCGGTTGAGCCGCTGCGAATGGCCAACCAGCTGTCTGGTCGTGAGCTGTATCGCTGGACCACCCTGAGCGCCGACGGTGGGCAAGTCTGGGCCAGCGATGGTCTGCAAATCACCCCTGACGCCTCCATGCACAAAGCCCCCGTCCTGGACACCGTGATTGTGTGCGGCGGCGTGGGCATCCAGCGCACCGTGACCCGCGAGCACGTCAGTTGGCTGCAAAGCCAGGCGCGCCAATCGCGTCGTCTGGGCGCTGTCTGCACCGGTAGTTGGGCCTTGGCCTGTGCCGGCCTGCTTGACGGTTTCGATTGCAGCGTGCACTGGGAATGCCTGGCCGCGATGCAGGAAGCTTTCCCGCGTGTGGCCATGAGCACCCGCTTGTTTACCCTCGACCGTAACCGCTTCACCAGCTCTGGCGGCACTGCGCCGCTGGACATGATGCTGCACTTGATCAGCCGCGATCACGGTCGCGAACTGTCGGCAGCGATTTCCGAGATGTTCGTCTACGAGCGCATTCGCAACGAGCAGGATCACCAGCGTGTGCCGCTCAAGCACATGCTCGGCACCAATCAGCCGAAACTGCAGGAAATCGTTGCGTTGATGGAGGCCAACCTGGAAGAGCCTATCGACTTGGACGAGCTGGCAGTGTACGTCACCGTTTCCCGGCGTCAGCTAGAGCGGCTGTTCCAGAAATACCTGCACTGCTCACCGTCGCGCTATTACCTCAAGCTGCGCTTGATCCGCGCCCGGCAACTGCTCAAGCAGACGCCAATGTCGATCATCGAAGTGGCGTCGGTGTGTGGCTTCGTGTCCACGCCGCACTTCTCCAAGTGCTACCGTGAATACTTCGGCATTCCGCCGCGTGACGAACGCGTCGGCTCCAACACCGCGCAGCAACTCGCAATGATGCCAATCCCGCAATCACTGGTACTGGCGCCGCTGTCCGGTCCGCTGTCGGCGCTGAGCCAGGCGCGTAATGAATCGACATTTGCGAGTGTGCGGTTGTAAGACGAGCTAGTACTCCCCTGTAGGAGCCAACGTGTTGGCTCCTACAGGGGATGGTTATTTTTTTTGTATACCGCCAACGCTGGCAACAATTGCTGATCAATTGCCTGGCGCACTGCTGGCAAGATCGTCGCGCTGCCGGTGAGTATTTGTTCGATCATTCTGCGTAACGCCGTGGCGCGGGCTTCGGTCAGGCCGCATACCGCTTGGGTGCAGGCTTGTTCGGCGGTGGCGCCAGGGGGCATGTCGAAACCCAAGGCCCTGAGTTGGCTGAGCAGGTCTTCTTGGTCAATCAAATCCGCATGCATCATGTCGTCCACTCCTTTTATTCGGTATGGGTTGATTCTCGTTGCGCCCGTACGTGGCGGCAAGACCCTGCGAGGGCAATGGCCGGCATTCCTATGAACAGGTCGTTTTCGGTGATCCGCCGCCTTCACCTCGCAGCAAAGGCGAGACCAAAAAAAGGGCCGTTAGGCCCCCTAAATGAAATCAATATTTACCAGCTGTAGCGCAGACCTACGTTCATGCCCCACGGCTGCTCAATGTTGTTGCCCTTCATGTAGTCGAAGTCAGCATGCACTTGCAGTACATCGGTCAGTTGCGCAGCGATACCTGCGCCCAACTCGGCACGTGAACCTGACAGATCGTTAGTAAAACGATTGCCGTTAATGCTGACTTGATTGCTGCTGAGGAACTCACGCGCCGCCGCGACCTTCACGTACGGTTGTACAAAGCCGCCATCCGTCAGCGCGAATTTACGCCCCGCATGGGTACCGACCTTGGCCATTAGCGAATCGGCCTTGTTGCTGCTCGCTTGCATACCGTTGTCCAAGTCGTAGTCCTGGCCGCTGACCCACAGACCGGAGACCTGAGCGAAGGGTTCGATGAACCAGTCTTCATTGAGCTTTATGCGTTTGCCAGCTTCCACCGACACACCGATACCGTGGTTGGTGTACGTGCCTTTGGACTTCTCGCCGTCGCGCATCACTACGTCCGAAGAGTTTTGGAAGCGGTTGGCCTTGATCAGCGCATCGACGTAGAAACCATCGTCTGCCAGCCAGGTCGTGTAAGCCCCGATGTAGTAGCTGTCGACTTCGCCGGTGGTGCCTTCTTTCAAGTCGAGATCCGACTTGCTGTACCCGCCCATCAGGCCGGCCAGCCATTGCCCGTTACTGCTTGGCAACGGTGCGTCGGCGCCGAAGGAAATACCCTGCTGGACTTGCGAGTAAGAGACGCCGCCGCCGGCTGACAGTTTGTATTTGTTGCCATAGCTGCGCATCCAGCCGCCACCCTGATCGCCACCGTTGCGCAGTTCACCCATGCGACTGCGCAGGGTTGCGGACTCACCATACCAAACGGTAGGTGCCGCGCTGAACAATCCAATCACCGAGCGCGAACCGGCGGAAACTTCGCCGGTTTGCACCAATGACCAGTCGGTGCCGCCCGTGCTGTTTTCCTGCTGTTCCAGCTCATAGGCGAAGGTGCCGAAATCGACCTTGTCACCCACCAACGAAAACTGCGCATCGCCGCTGCCGGTATGCACTATTTGCTGCGGATCAGCGCCTTCCAGCGGATCTATACCTGTGTTCTGTACGCGCAATTGATGACTGCCGGTTGCGCTGCCGGTGACATCGAGAAAATCACTCTTCTGCGCCGCCAGATCGGTGCCCAAGGCAAAGGTCCCCGAGCCATTCAGCTCGCCAACGGTCAGTGTCTGGAAGCCGTCTGAAGTACCGCGCAAGTCAACGGATCCTCCGTTCAGTTCGAGCTTGCCGACCGTGGAATTCCCTTCCATCAGCCATGTCGAGGAACCATCGATATTCAACGTCGTAGCGTTGTTGATAGCGCCAGTCAGGCTGGCATTGTTCGCCAAAGACAGGTGCGCGATCGAGTCACTGGTGACCAGAACATCGCCCACCAGTTGGCTGTCATTAATAGCGACATAGCCGGTTGCCGCATTATTAACTTCAAGGGCAATACCGTTACCACCGGACAGCGTCGAACCGTTGCGGATATCGATATGAACATCTTGATTGGCAGCCGCCGATCGGGTGATGACAATGGCGCTGCCTTCCAGGCCCACAACGGACGACTGATCGACTACCAGCGACGCAGGTCTTTCAGTTGCGCCGGTTGCATCACCCCAAATGACGACACCGTTATTATCGCCCGTGACCACACTGTTCTGATTGAATGAGGCGCTGGCACCGGCCACCACTACGCCCGCGCCACCGCTGACAAAACCAATGCCCGAAGCACCCGCGTGGCCTTCAACATGCGTATTGAACAGTTCAAGGGATGCACTGTCGGTAACGTTAATGCCTCGGTCCGTCCCCGAAACGAAGCTGTTGCTGATGTGTGCGCTGGAAGCCTGCTCAAACCCCGATAGCCGAATGCCGAAACTGCTGACGTCGGGCCGGGCGGGATCAGCCTCGGCGATGATGGTGCTGTTGTTGATAACGGCACGGCTGTTGTACAGCGCGATGGCAGGTTCACCCGTGGAAGTGACCCTGCCGCCGTCCATTTCGAGTCGGGAATCGGCGGTCGCATGGATACGTCCTGTTTCGCCCCCAGCCTTCACGATCAAATGTGAGTCCTGAAGATTGAACTCATAAACGGGGTCGCCATCTCGGATGACCACATTTTGCCCCGGCGGTACATCAATGGCGGCCTCGCACACGTTGGCCGTTATCACGCCCAATACCATCACCAGTTGCCCGGCTTGCCCTTTGAACCGCTTCATTGCCACGCCCACACCTTGAATAATCGAGGGGCGCCATTTGATAGAGAAGGACTATATAAAAAGATCAGGCATTTCAGCAGTTGCTGTAGGACTTTTCCTAAAAATATGAGCGGATATACTCAAAATCACGTAGGCAGCGTTTTGCAGATAGCGGGCCCGCCAGTATCACCAGGTATATCGCACACCCAAGTTGACTCCCCAAGGCTGTTCAATGTTATTGCCGTTGCTGTAATCAATGTCAGCGTGCAATTGCAGCACATTGGATAGTTGTGCCGCGATGCCAGCCCCCACTTCGCCTCGGCTACCGGAAAGGTCATCACTGAAGGTGGTGCGATTGACGCTGACCTCATTGCTCTTGGCAAACTCATGGGCCGCCGCCAGTTTCACGTAGGGCTGAACGAAACCACCGGACCTCAACGCAATCGTTCGTCCTACATGAGTTCCTACTTTGCCAAGGAACGAGTCGGCTTTGTTACTTTTGGCTTCAAGTCCGTGGTCCAGGCCGTAATTCTCGCCCGTCACCCACAAGGCCGAACCCTGCAGATAGGGCTCGACGAACCAGCCGTCCGAGAAATCGAAGTGTCTGCCGGCCTCCACCGAGCCGCCTACGCCGTAGTTGCCGTAATCGCCCTTGGCCTTGACCCCGTCGCTCATGGTGACATCAGCTTTGTTTTGGAAGCGGTTGGCCTTGATGATCGCATCGATGTAATAGCCGTCATTCGCAAGCCAAGTGGTGTAAAGCCCGAGGTAATAACTGCTGACCCGGCCATTGGAACCCAGTTGCATGTTCAGATCAGAGTTGCTGTATCCCCCTAATACGCCAAGAAGCCAATGACCGTCGGTGGATATTGGCGTATCTGCGCCGAACGATATGCCTTGCTGAACTTGGCTGTAATGCACTTGATCAGCTGCGGAAACGTTGTACTTGTTGCCATACGTGCGGGCCCAGGCGCCGCCTTGCTCGTGGCCATTGCGTAACTCACCCATGCGGCTGCGCAGCGTGCTCAACTCGCCATACCACACCGTCGGCGCGGCACTGAATACGCCGATGACAGCCCGAGCACTTGGACTGATGATCGGGTCGCCCCCGCTGTCGCCCCCATCACCCCCATCACTGCCATCACCGCCATCGCCCGTGGTCTCCTGGACCAGATACCAATCGGTGCCACGCTGCTGTAAACGGTAAACAAAAGTACCCGCATCAACTTGGCCACCCAACACAGTGAAGCTCGCTGTTCCGCTGCCGGTATGGACAACCTGCTGAGCATGATTTTCCTGGAGGGGTTCGACCCCCGTATTCTGAATGCTAAGCGAATGACTGCCACTGGCAGCGCCGGTGATGTTGACCAGATCACTTAGATGACCTGCAAGGTCGGTACCCAGCGCAAACGTGCCGCTTCCTGTCAGGCTCGATGCGGTCAAGGTTCGAAACGCACCCTTGCCGCCGCGCAAATTCACGGTCCCACCGTTCAAGGTCAGCGCCCCAACGGTCGAGTTGTTGACCATGTTGAATGTGGACGTAGTGTCAATCGAGAGGCTTTGCGCGCTGCTGACGGTGCCTGTCAAGCGGCCGCCATGGGTCAGCGTCAACGTGGCGGGCGTTTGAGCGTCTTGGACAATATCACCGGTCATCACACTGTTATCCAGACTCAGGCTGCTGATGTTGCTCATCGCGCCGGTAAACACAGAACCAGCAGCCATAGTGACTGATGCCGAAGATCCGGACGGCTCAACCACGTTCCCGGTAACCTGGCTGGCATTCATGTTCAGGCTGCTGATATTGCTCATGGTCCCGGTCAGCGTTGCGCCATTGCGCATCAAGACATCTGCGGTAGCGCCGGCCAACACCTGCACATCACCCACCAGTTGACTGTTATCAACGGTAAGTTGTGCCGCGGTCACCGAACCAACCGCTGATGTTGCAAGCCCAACTTCAAGCAGCACTCCATTCCCCGCCCTCATCGTGGAGCCGTTGAGCACTTCAATATTGGCACGCATCGGCGGGATGCCAATATTGCCTACAAGAATGGCACTGCCCGTACCGGATGTAAGGCTGGAACCATCGAGAACCAACGTTGGCGTCGCAGTTAAGGTTCTGTTGGAAAATAAGCCAGCCCCATGATTACTGCCCGTTGCCTGACTGCCCTGAAGGATGACTTCCCCCCCCACCAGCGAGATGCCAAGGCCGTCACCGGCAATTGATGCGCCTACAGCGCCAGTGCCCGTGATTTGTGAATTAATCACCGTGGCGATACTTCCTCCCGAGACATTCAGGCCACGCCCGGCCGCAGAAATAATGCTGTTGGTGACCGTTGCGGTAGAACCCGGAACCGTGTCATCTGCTCCGCGCACAACGGACAGGCCGGTATTGCGGGTGGAAACAAGGGTCGAGTCAGTGATCGCTCCAATGCTGTTGGTTAACACCAGTGCGCTCAGTGAAGTGGCAGAAACAGTTGCACCATTGAGAACCACCGTTGACCCGGCTGTGGTGACGATGTCCAGTGTTTGCCCGCCTGGGGCTACCGTCAAACTGGCTGCGGTTAACGACCATTGTTGCGCCGGTTCCCCGTTATTCACGGTAACGGATCCACCTGGGGGCACATTGAGCCCCCACGCTTGCCCGCTTACAGTAATAACCGTTATGGCGACGATCCATTGGCCGCAGAACTGAAGATTGTAGCGATCGCTGATGTCCATTAATCCTCCCTGATCGTTAAGCAGTCAATGCCCAATGGCATGCTGCTGATCTCGTTTCCTACGTAGATCGAAATTGCGGCGCTACTCCCAAAAGCAATAACAACTTAGTAGTCCTATGGGTTTTATTCGTCAACAACTTGGTCGTCGTCTTGTTGATTTGGCTAGAGCTATTCGCAACAAATGCAATTGCTAAATAATATATGCAAGAACATCAGGGGGTTAGTTGATTTTTATGATTGCTGGTCGCCCAACCTGTCATTTATGACAGGTTACAGCGCTTAGTCTTTATGAATAACCTGAGCGTGCCTTCTGACATGGAGTCACGCAAATGGCACATTCTCACTCACGCAAAAAAATTAAAACTCGCGCTAACCTCCCGAGCCTGGAAGTCCCTGCTGCTTTGGAGGACGGACGGATTCCCCTCGATCGTTATGAAGAGGATCTTTTAGTGCGGATACCTCATTTCGCGGAAATGAAAGAGTCCGACATACTTAACCTTTATGACGGTGTCACCTCGCTGATCATGACCTATACCCTTAAAAAAGGAGAGGCTGAAGACCCTGATTTCAATGCGGAATTATTTATTCCTAAAGGGCGTTTTCCACCTGCCGGAGGCTTCACTGAATTAAGTCTGGATTATGAAATTATAGATCCTGTGACGGAAGACGGCGAACGCTCAGGGAAAACAGTGACCGTTGTATTCGACAGAGAATCCCCAGGTGGCACTTCGTTGACCGCGCTTTCTTTCACCGAAGAGCAAAAAGAAGGTATCACCGAAGAGGACTTGGTCGATGGCTACTTGCCGGTGACGGCCTATGCCTGGTACGGAATGGAAAAGGGTGATTTTATCACGCCTTGGCTAAGCGAACTCCCCGCCTCTGCTGACTCACAAGAGCTGTACCTGATTAAAAATGCAGAAATAGAAATAAGTACGGCCGGAACAAGGACGTCGCTAGGATTTCCTAAAGGTAGTTTCACGGCAGCCGCCGATTACTATTTTGGGTATCAAGTACGCGACAAGTTGGGTAACACTTCAGTGATCTCTAGCACGGTAAAAATTGCGGTTAACGTGGGTTAATTAATTAAACACTACTCATCAAGCAGGGTGTAATCATGACCATTATTCAAGCGTATGCGGGTGTAAAAAAAACTGCAGTCACTCTTGCGCCGTCCGCATTGCCCGCGCTCACGGTGCCGGCTGCTGATTCCCTGAGGGGGACTATTCCAATTGCATTGCTGACAGCCGATGTCGTTGTGAAAGTACCAAAATCCCCAGAGATGAAAAATACCGACTCTATTCAGCTTCTTAGGGATGGCGTCGCTTATGGCGCTCCTGTTGACTTGTCCTTGGTTGATCTTACCGATCCGTCACTTACTGAATTTGATCTTCTGATCAAAGTAGCGGATTTTCCGGCAAACGGAACGGACACGCGGGTTGTACTGAATTACCAAATTTACGACACCGCTTCCGAAGACGGTCAAACTACGTTATTGCCACTCACGGTCCGGTTTGACCGGCTCGCGCCAGGCGGTGATCAGTTACCACCCTTGCTATTTACCGAGGCCCAGCTTTCAGGTATTACCGTTAGCGACTTGGTGGACGGGCTTCTAAATATTGTCGTAGACCCCTTTTTCGACAGCGAAGCGGACGACCTTGTAGAACTGTGGCTGGGAACCAGCCCCACAACAGGTTCTTTTCTTTCGCCAACGTTCATGGTGACAGATCCTAAACGTCAACTGCCTGTCACCATTACCGAGGCCGATCTGAAAGCCACGGCCGATGGTAAAAAATATTTTAGCTATCGGGTAACCGACTGGGCTGGAAATGTCCGGAGTAATCCGGAATCTACCGCCATTGACGTATTCCTCAATCTGCCGGAATTACTTGCACCACTGGTGCCTGAAAACGATGACGGTCTGATTACCTACAACGATGCCGTGGCCGATGTCGGGGTGGTCATTCCGCACTACGACGGTGCCGTGGCAGGTGATTTTATTTACGTCATTTGGGGTGGCCGGACCATCAGTCCCTTCTCCGTGTCCGACCCAGTTCCACCTGCCCCCGATCCGATCGCGACCATTGCCGTACCCTACGACGTCGTAGCGGAAGTCGGAAACGGTCGGGATATCAAGGTCAGCTACTGGCTGCAGAGAACCGGTTCGCCTCGTGTCGAGTCCCTTGTAGCCTTGGTCAATGTCGACTTGCGTACACCTGGCGGACCAAACCCAGACCCAGACCCAACGACGCCTGAGCATGAGAACATCAAACCCCCCAGCATCCAATGTGGGACCAGCCCGGTTAACACGATAAATCCCGGGAATTATGGGCAGAATGCAACCGCAACCATTCCCCGTGTAGGGGAAGACTTAAACGTCATCTGGACTATTGGCGATGTCATTCAATTGTACTGGGGCACAGTGTCTTTGCCTGAGATGCCATTTGTCACGGTCACCGCGCCGAACGAAGGGAGCAATATATTGATACCGGTACCTTTTGTTGCAGTTATCGGGGCCATAGGTGTCGGTGATATCAATGTCTATTTCACCGTCACAAGAAAGCTGGATGCTACTAACACCGTGACCGTTAAATCTAAAGTTCAGGTAGTCACGGTTGCGTCGAGTGCTGAACTTCCCGGTGATGGCGCTCCGCTAGCACGGGGTATTTTTCCGGAAGCAAACGCCAGCAATATTATTACCCGGGCCGCCGGCCTAAACGGCACGACTTTCCGTATTACCTTGTCGGGGGTAAGCAATATAGACATCGGTAGGTCGCCCGTCCTAAGTTATAACTTTGTGGGCGTCAGCAGCGTGGACGCAACAGATCCAGCTGCCCCGCCCATTGAAGCGTCGAGATTGAAGTCGGATGACGTGCTCATTACTCAGGCGATGCTGGCGGCCGGTTATTACGAGGTTGCGCTGCCGTACTCGTTGATCTACTTGATTTGCCGGAACGGTGCGATTCTCGACTACAGCATCAGCAATGATCGCGGCAGAACTAACGGGCTCCAGAAGTTTGTCCGGTTTGCCATGAACGAGGCCGGAGGCAGTTGTTCGATCCCCTTACTTTAGGGCTATAGCAGGGGGATGGCTTATTTCGGCTAAGCGGTAGAAATGAGTCCTCCTCCTCTGCTACTTCAGAACATGAAGCGTTAGACGATTAACGCATCCTCAAGGACGAACCACCATGAGTGCATTAACCGCAGCACAAGAAAAAACCACCGACGCGTTCGCTTCGGCAACCAAGGACTCCTCGTTGATGGCCCTCAACAGCCTCGCACCCACGCAAAATACTGATTACCCCAAACCGCATGTGCAAGAAGCCCCTTCGGATACTCTGGACCCGCTGCTGGGTAACCCGTCCGGGGTGCATGTCGAGGTGGCTTATCCATCAATGAGGTCGTCCGACATCATTGGCTTGTTCTTTAACGGCAACGACACCTTTGCGGTGCAAAACGGCAGTGTGTTTGGCACGGTGACGTTCCTGGCTCCCGTCGCCGATGTCACCCTCGCGGTGGGCAAAACCATTCAGGTCATCTATGCCGTGGTCC
>ERZ1463034.8-NODE-8-length-80982-cov-40.635041_pt1 | contig 80982 bp, 73 predicted proteins | sample MGYA00564480_ERZ1463034 | MGnify/ENA primary metagenome ERZ1463034 (study PRJEB39244, sample SAMEA3635122) | Helicobacter pylori | study: EMG produced TPA metagenomics assembly of PRJEB11511 data set (Assembly of a 5300-year-old Helicobacter pylori...
AAAAACTGGCGAAGAACGAGCCTGAGCAATACAAAGGCTTCTGGAAAAACTTCGGTCAGGTCATGAAAGAAGGCCCGGCAGAAGATTTCGCCAACAAAGAAAAAATTGCCGGCTTGCTGCGCTTTGCGTCGACCCATGAAGACGGCGGTGAGCAAGTTGTGGCGCTTGCTGAATATCTGGCGCGCGCCAAGGAAGGTCAGGACAAGATCTATTACCTGACTGGCGAAACTTACGCTCAGGTCAAGAACAGCCCGCACCTGGAAGTTTTCCGCAAGAAAGGCATCGAAGTGCTGCTGTTGACCGACCGTATCGATGAGTGGCTGATGAGCTACCTCAGCGACTTCGACGGCAAAGGTTTTGTCGACGTGGCCCGTGGTGACTTGGATCTGGGCAAGCTTGATTCCGAAGAGGACAAGAAAGCCCAGGAAGAAGTCGCCAAGGATAAAGAAGGCTTGATCGAACGGCTGAAAGTCGCTCTGGGCGACGCAGTCAGTGAAGTGCGGGTTTCCCACCGCCTGACCGACTCTCCTGCGATTCTGGCGATTGGCGAGCAGGACCTCGGTCTGCAGATGCGTCAGATTCTCGAGGCCAGTGGCCAGAAGGTTCCGGAGTCCAAGCCGATCTTCGAATTCAATCCGGCCCACCCATTGATTGCCAAACTTGATACTGAGCAGAGTGAAGAGCGATTCGGCGACCTGTCGCACATTCTCTTCGATCAGGCGGCCCTGGCCGCAGGTGATAGCTTGAAAGACCCAGCCGCTTATGTGCGCCGTCTGAACAAGCTCTTGGTAGAGTTGTCGGTTTAAACACCCGGTATGAAAATCCCGCCTCGGCGGGATTTTTTTTAGTCATTTTCTTTGGAGGTCAGCAATGAGCAACGTGACTGTTCGTTCAGTGGTTTATCAGATTGATGGCCAGCCCTACGAGAGCCGTTTGGTGTTTGATTCCGGTGACGCGTCCTCGCGTCCGGGTCTGGTGATGGCACCCAACTGGATGGGCGTTAGCCAAGGTGCGGAAAAAATCGCTCAGGCGGTGGCAGAGCAAGGTTATGTCGTGCTGGTGGCCGACCTGTATGGTCAGGGTACGCGCCCGAAAAATGGCGATGAGGCGGGCGCAGCGATGATGCCGCTTAAAAATGATCGGGCATTGCTGCGCAAGCGCATGCAGGCTGCGCTCGACGCGTTGAAGTCTCAGGTAGACGCGCCTGTAGACACCCTCAAGTTGGCGACTTTCGGGTTTTGTTTCGGCGGCTGCTGCTCGCTTGAACTGGCCCGTACCGGTGCTGCATTGAAAGCGACGGTATCCTTCCACGGCACGCTGGATACACCCAGCCCGGCGGACGCAAAAAATATCCAGGGGGCGGTGTTGGTCATGCATGGCGCTTCCGATCCATTGGTGCCTAAAGAGCAACTGCCTGCGTTCGAAGCTGAAATGAACGCGGCGGGCGTGGACTGGCAATTGCTGAGCTACGGCGGTGCGGTGCACTCGTTCACCGATCCGGAAGCGAACACGCCGGGCATGATGATGTACGACGCCAAAACCGCGAAGCGAGCGTTTGCGTCGATGCACAATTTGTTGGATGAGGTGTTCAAAGGCTGATAACCGAGATCCTGTCGGGTCTATCGCGGCCTGCAAGCCCACTCATTCAATTTGTAGGAGCGGGCTTGTCCGCGATGGCGGAGTGTCAGGCACCCGGATTCAAACTAAGGCAACTCGATCCTCTCGCTTTCACCCGACACCGTCGGCCAATCACCGGCCGCCCAGCGCGCTCGTGCCTGATCGATCAGCGCCGGGTCGCTGGCCACAAAATTCCAGTTGATCCGTCGTGGTCCGTCCAGCGCGGCGCCGCCAATCAGCACGGCATGACATGCGCTGTCAGCGCATAACGTCACGCTTTCTCCGACCGGCAGCACGATCAAACTGCGCGCCTCTATCGGCTCGCCATCCAGTTGCGCGTCACCGCTGACCACATACAGCGCCCGCTCTTCGTGGTCAGCGGGGATCGTCAGCGCAGTGGCGGTTTGCAGGCTTACTTCGGCATATAACGTAGTCGACAGCACCGGTACCGGTGATGACAGGCAAAACCCGCTGCCAGCAATCATCCGAATACAGACGCCGAGGTTATCGCTAACCGGCAGTGTCTGTGCGGGATGATGGCTGTAATGCCCTGGGCCTTGTTCGTATGGTTTAGGTAACGCCAGCCAGACCTGCAGTCCATGCAAGCGTGAGCCGCTGCTGCGCAGCTTTTCCGGTGTGCGTTCGATGTGGGCAACGGCGCTACCGGCCGTCATCCAGCTTACATCACCGGGTAGGACCAACTGGTCGCTGCCAAGGCTGTCCTTGTGCAAGAGCTGGCCTTCGAACAGGTAAGTGAGGGTAGACAAGCCGATATGCGGATGTTGACGGATATTCATGCCGCTGCCAGCTGGGTAATCCGTTTCCAGCATGTGATCAAAAAAAACGAAAGGGCCGATACTGCGGCATTTGGCTGACGGCAGCGGGCGTAGAATCGGTTGGCCTTCGACATCTTCTGTGCGGGGCTTGATTACGATCATGAGCGTCATCTCGGCAAGCAGTGCGGGTCGATGCACAAAGCATAACCCGCGTTGATGTGTCCGGCGTTATTGGTCGAAGGCGCCTTCTGTCAGGTGAGTTTCGATGCTGACTTCAGTCGTGGTCATCAGCTTGTGTACCGGACAGCGATCTGCGATGCGATGCAGCAGGGTACGCTGCTCATCGCTCAGCATGCCCTCAAGGGTCAGTTCGACATGCAGATGATACTTGCCTTCCCGCTCCTGACTGCTGTCGCGTGTGACCTCGACAGTGACACCGGTCAGCGGGATTTCGTGTTTTTCGGCATACAGCTTGAGCGTCAATGCCTTGCACGCGCCCAGGGCTGCATCGAAATAATCATGAGGATCGGGCGCGGAGTCTTCGCCGCCGAGGCCTACAGGAAGATCGGTCAGCAGCTTATGTTTGTGATTGATTTCAATGCTGTGGCGATAGCCGTTGCCGGACAGCGTGTTGACAGTGATGGTCATGGAAAACCTCTCAGAGATGAAGCGGCACTTTGCGGTATGGAACTGGCGTATTACAGCAGAAGCAGCTGCTCTATCTCTTGTGCCGAGACAGGCTTGCTGAACAGATAGCCTTGCATTTCATCGCAGCCGTTTTCACGCAGGAAAACTTTCTGTTGTTCGGTTTCTACGCCCTCGGCGATCACCTTGAGGTTCAGTTTATGCCCCAATGAAATCACGGCCGTGGCGATGGCCCTGTCATTCTCGTTATCGGGAAGGTCACGCACGAAAGACTGGTCAATTTTCAGTCGGGCAATGGGGAAGCTTTTCAGTGCGGCGAGGCTTGAGTAGCCGGTGCCGAAGTCATCGATCGAGAGGCTTATCCCCATCGCTTGCAGTTCCTTCATTTTGACAATGGCTTGCTTAAGGTCTTGCATGATCAAGCTTTCGGTCAGTTCCAGCTCTAGGTATCTGGGGTCCAGCCCGCTGTCCTGCAACGCGTGCTGCACCCGGCTGACCAAGTCCCTTTCGATGAATTGGCGTGCTGAAATATTGACTGACACGGTGATTGGGGGCATGCCTGCATCCTGCCAGGCTTTGTTCTGTTTGCAGGCTGTGTGGATCACCCAATCGCCAATGGGCACGATTAATCCGGTTTCTTCGGCTGGCGGAATAAACTTGATGGGGGAAACCATGCCGAGTGTGGGGTGCTGCCAGCGGATCAGTGCTTCCACGCCGATGACCTGACCTGAGTGTAAATCCACCTGGGGCTGATACAGCAACAGGAACTCCTCATGGTCAATTGCATTTCGAAGCCCGTCCTGCATGGCAAGCTTGCCCTTATGCTTGCTGTTCATCTCACTGGTGTAGAACTGGTAACTATTGCGGCCCAGCTCCTTAGCCCGATACATGGCGGCGTCTGCGTTTCTGAGCAGGGTCTCGGTGTCGGTTCCATCGGCAGGGTAGGTGGCCAGTCCCATACTGCAGGTGACATGGAGTGTGTGCCTGTTGAGCTGGATGGGTTGCAGGATGGCTTCCTGGATTTTCTGCAGGACCGGGGTGATACCGTCGGCGTCAGAGGGCTGATCGAACAGGATGATCACGAATTCGTCGCCGCCCAGTCGAACGACCGTGTCGGTGCGTCGCACGCATTGGACCATTCGGCTGGCGACGGTTTTCAGCAGCTCATCCCCGGCGCTGTGGCCCAGACTGTCATTGACCAGTTTGAATTTATCCAAGTCGATGAACACCACCGTTACCCGGCGAGCACAACGTTGAGCGTAAAGGATGGCCTGTTTGAGGCGGTCTTCCAGCAGCGTGCGATTCGGCAGTCCGGTCAATGCATCATGGTCTCCCATGTAGCGGATGCGGTTTTCCGTGTGTTTGCGCTCAATTGCGATTCCGGCGAGGTGTGTCGCTATGCCAATCAGCTGCATCTCGACCTTGACGGGGCTGCGCACCGTACGGGAATACAAGGCAAAGGTTCCCAGGACCTTTCGATCATGGGACAGGATGGGGGTCGACCAGCAGGCGCGTAGGCCGTAGGGCGCTGCGATTGATCGATAATCTTCCCACAACGGGTCGTCCTCGATGTCAGCAACAATCACCGGTTCCCGTCGATACACGGCAGTGCCACATGAACCGACCTTCGGGCCGATTGCAACCCCGTCGATGGCCTGGGTGTAGGTCTTCGGCAGGCTGGGTGCGGCCCCATGCAGGAGATGCGTTCCCTCTTCGTCCAGCAGGAGGATGGACACCATCATGTCGTTCATCTGCGATTCAACCAGATGGGCCAGACTGTCGAGGACCTCCTGGAGTTCGGTACTTTTCGCGATCAGCTCAAGGACGTGACCCTGGCCGGTGCGTACAACGGCCTCCTGCTGCAATTGTGAGTTTTGCAAGGCGAGCCGTTCTTTGACGGTGCTCAATTCGGCGGTTTTTCTTTCAAGCTGCTGGCGATCTTTCAGAAACTGATTCACGGCGCGTGCCATGTCGCCGATCTCGTCCTTCTCCTGCACCTCCATCACTAGCGACGTATCGTCGGTACGCTCCTGCCGTAGCTGGCGGCTGATCTCATTCAGGCGCACGAGCACATGACGACCCATGAATATGCGCGTCACAAACCATGCAAGTATCAGGCTGCCGCCCAGCATGATGAGGATCCATTGCTGGCTGCGATTGGAGGCCTCGACCAGATCCTGCACGGCTTCCCGGTAGTCTTGGGTGTACGCGTCGGATTGCTCGCGTGCGACCATCACCAAGGATTCTGCCTGGTTTTCCAGAGCGTCATGAAAGTGCTCTAGAACGTCGTGCTGGCTGATCAGTTTCAGGCGTAGGGAGAACGGATCTTGCGCCTCAGGATCAATGGGGTCAGGTTGTTGTGATTGCAGGGTGGCGACATCGTTTCGCACTGCATCGGGTAATTCGCGTGTCGCGGCGGCTTTGCGCATGAACCGCGTACGCAGCAGCTCCACCGCATTGCGGTCACTCACGACGGGCAAGTTGTACAGCAGAACCGCCAGTTCCGGGCTGCCTTGAGTTTGGGTGCCGATCAAGCGATTGGTACGATCCTTCAGGGTGCGCTCGAAGTCGACTTCGGTTTGCAGCATGCCTTCGCGCAGTTGAGCCACGATATTGGCGGTATTGCGAAATAGTTGACTTGACTGATGCACGTCAAGTATCGCGACAGCATTGCTCGCGGTTGTCAGCTGAACCACCAGGCGATCAAGTGCCTCAAGCTGTTTAACCGTCTCTGCATAGCTTGAACGCAGGGTATCGAAAGAGGGGGTGGTCAGTAGTTGATCCGTCTGGCGTTCGATCAGCAGAGTGCTCTGCAGCATGTCCTGTCCAGCTTGCATGCGGACCAGTTGCTCTTTGGTCAGCTCTCGGGCGGCGTTGTTTGATGTACGCAGGGCGTAGACCGCCGTCGCGCCGCCCGCCAGGATCAACAGGGTCAGCGCTAGAAATGCAAGGATGAACTGAGCGCGTAGCGATTGCGGGAGTAGCTGGCGATACACGGCGGTGAGTCGGGACGTCACGTTCACGGTCAGCGGTTCCATAGGCGGCGGTACATAGTCCGGTAGCCATTGTCTGGGTCGTACTGGAACTTCTCCCCGCCATCGAAAGCGACGTTGTCGACATTGACCAGATGAACTGGCGCTACGAATCCGCTGACAGGGAGCCCTGCAAGGAGTCGGTTCAATTCATCCATCACCTGCCATCCGTGCAAATTCAGAGGCTCGGCCACTGTGACGGTCTGATAAGTTTTTGCCTGAATTCGCAAAAATGCGGAAGCGCTGCCATCTCCGGCAGACAGCAGATTGAGCCCATTGCTCGGTATCCCGGCGCTGGTCAACGTTGCAGTTGAGTAGTCGAAATAGATATCGTTGATGGCCAGCATATACGTCCAGCGTTTGCCGTATCGCAGGAGCAGATCCCTTGTAATCGCGGGCATACGCTCGCCACTCTCGGAGATTGCGATGTCGCGCACTTCCAGCAGGGTGCACCCTTTGCAGGATTGGATGACGTCTTCCATGGCCTTGGCCTTGGCTGTGGCGATGCTGTACCTGGAGTCGGTCAGGATGACCACGCCAGCATGACCCATTGATTGCGCTACTGCCGCCAATGCAGTGAGGCGCGCGACCTCCACCGGGTCGGTGGTGACGTTCATGGCGACAGGCGTGCCGGCAATCGGCCCCGGTTGCGCGCCCGCGTGCCAGGCAACGACAGGCACGCCTTGGTTGGCAAAGGTTTCCAGTGCTGCATGGTTCTCGCGTGCATCGGAGCCGCACAGGATAAGGCCGTCGGGGTTTGCTGCCAGCGCATCGGCAAAGGCTTTCGCGCGTCCGGCTGAAGATCCGCCGCCATCGAATATCTTGAGCGACCAGCCCATCACCGCTGCCGCCTCGCGTGCGCCTTGCGCAACACCGATAATTCCGCCATTGCGTAAATCTTCTGCCACAAAGGCAATGTTTTTTCCCCGAGGGGCGGGAGGGCCGGACTCGGGGCCGCTCCAGTGAGCTTTGAGGGTTGCCTTGGCAACGATCTGCTGTGCCTGGCTGACGAAGGCCGTGGCGTTTTTGACATCGTCTCTGGCCAGCGGACTTGGTGAATTTTGGGCATGCACGGGAACTGCAGCTAAAAAAAAGAAGGCTGTAATTGAAACGATACCGAGTAAGTAGGGCCTCTTCATTCGCTTGGGGTCGCTACCACGTGAGATGCCAGGCCTTGCGCCGACATTGCGATCATATTCGTCCATGGCATTCGGCTACGTAGGGAGGTGTCACAAGGTGCTGTGGGTGCGAAAAAAAGCGAAGAAAAACGGCACCCGAGGGTGCCGTTTTATATGCAGGTATTACTTACCCTGCCAGCGTTTCAGCACCAAGGTGGCATTGGTGCCACCGAAGCCGAAGCTGTTGCTCATGACCTGATCGACTTTTGCGTTTTCACGGGTCTTGAGCAGTATCGGCATGTCGGCGACAACCGGGTCCAGCTCTTCGATGTTGGCAGAGCCAGCAATGAAGTTGCCTTCCATCATCAGCATGCAATAGATCGCCTCGTGAACGCCGGCAGCGCCCAGAGAGTGACCCGACAAGCTTTTGGTCGAGCTGATAGCAGGCGCATTGGTGCCGAAGACTTCACGTACACCTTCCATCTCTTTCGCGTCGCCGACCGGAGTCGAAGTCCCGTGAGTGTTGATGTAGTCGATCGGGCCTTCAACAGTGGACAGCGCCATTTGCATGCAGCGAATAGCGCCTTCGCCGCTTGGGGCGACCATGTCGTAGCCATCTGACGTTGCACCGTAGCCGACGATTTCTGCGTAGATTTTCGCGCCACGAGCCAGAGCATGCTCCAGCTCTTCAACCACGACCATGCCACCGCCACCGGCAATGACGAAACCGTCACGTTTGGCATCGTAAGCGCGGGAGGCTTTCTCCGGCGTTTCGTTGTACTGGCTGGACAGAGCGCCCATCGCGTCGAACAGGAACGACTGGCTCCAGTGCTCCTCTTCACCGCCACCGGCGAAGACCACGTCCTGTTTACCCATCTGGATCTGTTCCATTGCGTTACCGATGCAGTGAGCACTGGTGGCGCAGGCAGACGCGATGGAGTAGTTCAGGCCCTTGATCTTGAACGGGGTGGCCAAACAGGCGGAGACGGTGCTGCTCATGGTCCGCGTGACGCGGTATGGGCCAACGCGCTTGACGCCTTTTTCGCGAAGGATGTCCAGCGCTTCCATCTGGTTAAGTGTCGACGCGCCGCCGCTGCCGGCAATCAGGCCTGTGCGCGGGTTGGACACCTGGTCTTCGGACAGCCCGGAGTCGACGATAGCGTCCTTCATGGCCAGGTAAGCGTAAGCCGCTGCATGGCCGACGAAGCGATAGATCTTGCGATCGATCAGCTCTTCGAGGTTGAGGTCAATGGAGCCGGAAACCTGGCTACGCAGACCCATTTCGGCATATTCCGGATTGAAACGGATGCCAGGGCGGCTTGCACGCAGATTAGCGGAAACGGTGTCTTTGTCATTGCCCAAGCAGGAAACAATGCCCAGACCAGTGATAACGACGCGGCGCATGCGGATACCCTTAGAAATTTTCAGTGGAAGTGAACAGGCCGACCCGAAGGCCTTCGGCACTGTAGATTTCGCGACCATCAACGCTCACGGTGCCGTCGGCAATTGCCAGGACCAGTTTGCCTTTCATGGTGCGTTTGATATGGATGTTGTAGGTGATTTTTTTTGCGGTCGGAAGAACCTGACCGTAAAACTTCACTTCGCCCGACCCCAAAGCTCGGCCGCGGCCAGGATTACCCTGCCAACCGAGATAGAAGCCGACGAGTTGCCACATGGCATCAAGGCCCAGGCAGCCTGGCATCACCGGGTCACCTTCGAAGTGACAGGCGAAGAACCACAGGTCCGGATTGATATCCAGCTCGGCGACCAATTCACCTTTACCGTACTTGCCACCCTCTGCGCTGATATGGGTAATGCGATCTACCATCAGCATGTTCGGGGCGGGCAGTTGCGCGTTACCTGGGCCGAACAGCTCACCGCGACTGCAGCGCAGCAGGTCTTCCCGGGTATAGGCGTTTTGTTGGGTCATGCGAGCTCCTCAATAATCCTGTGCGGCAGGGTAAGGCAAATTTTCCTGTCCGGCTGACGCGCCAGGTCTCTGCCGTCAGCCTACTCATAGACTATTGCGTTGTAGTGAAAGTCACAGCACAAGGGAAATGAAAGTACACTTGTGCACTGGAATTATTATCCAAGCAGCGTTTGCGAGCTGATCTGGTCACTAAGACTGCCGTAATTTAGCATTTATCGCCAGTCGCAGATGCTTGAAAGGGCAGCCAACGCTGAAGAACTTGCTGTAAATCAGTACGTTTGAAGGGTTTTGCGAGGTAATCGCTCATTCCCGCCTGTAAGCAGGCCTCCCGATCACCGTGCAATGCGTTGGCGGTCAGGGCGATGATGGGCACCTGAATGCAGTTTGTCAGTTGACGAATCTGCCGCGTCGCTTCGTAGCCGTCGATCACTGGCAGGCGACAATCCATGAGTATCGCCGCAAAATTTCCAGTCTGAGCCACGCTCACAGCCTGCGCCCCATCGCTGACCACGCTGACCTGGAAGCCCAGACTGCGCAGCATCGCCTCGACCACGGTCTGATTGACCGGGTTGTCCTCAACCAGCAGCACATGCTGATTTTTGCCGTTGCTGTTACCCGCGAGGAAGGTCGGTACCTGTTCAGGGGCTTTTTTCCTGTGCAGCGCCAGCGGAATCTCAAGGGTGAAGATTGATCCCATGCTTTCTTCGCTCCGTGCCCGCAGCGTTCCGCCCATCCGCTCGGCCAGGCTTCTGGCGATAGGCAAACCTAGCCCAGTACCGCCATACCGCCGGGAGATCGAGCTGTCCGCCTGTTCAAAGGCATTGAACATCAGTTCCAGGCGCTCGGCGGAGATGCCGATGCCGCTGTCGCATACCGTGCAGGTGAACCAGACCGACTCCTGATCCAGAGGCTGCCACCGGGTCTCGATCTGTACGCTACCCAGGTCAGTGAATTTCAATGCGTTGCCGATCAGATTGACCAGAATTTGCCGAATACGGGTCGGATCACCTTCGACCTCCAGGGTCTCCAGTCCCAGAGGGATATTCAGCTCCAGCGAGATGCCGCGTTGCTGGGCGTTATGGTGGAAAGCCTGGGCCGAGGTGCTGATTAGTTCAGCCAGATTGAACGGTATATGCTCCAGCGCCAGCGCTTCGCGCTCAATACGCGAGAAGTCGAGGATGTCGTTGATCACCCGCAGTAAATGCTCGGTTGATTCAGTCGCCAACGCAGCGTATTCAGTCTGCTCATCGGTCATTTGGGTGGTTTCCATCAACTGCAGCATCCCCAGTACACCGTTCATGGGCGTGCGCAGTTCGTGACTCATCATGGCCAAAAAGTTGGATTTGGCGCTGTTGGCGCGTTCGGCTTCTTCCCGGGTCTGAATCAGTTGGTCAATGGTCTGTTGCTGTTCGCGGCTGGCGCGTTCAAGTCCGTAGGCTAGGTTATTGATGTGTCGCGCCAAGTCACCCAGTTCGCTGTCGTCGGTCACCGGTAATGGCCTGTTGTAGTCACCTTGCTGGATTGCCTTGACCGCTTCACCCATGTCGCTGATCGGTTGCGACAGGCTCAGCGCCAGGCGACGGGCGAGGATATAGGTAAAAAGCAGAGTAAACAGTGCCAGAATCCCGGCCTTGAGCAGGATTTCTTGTTGGCGCTGACTGAATGCATCGTTGGACATGCCGACGATCACCCGGCCCAGGTAATCCTCATTCGACGAGCTGGCCGAGGGTGGCGGGGCTTGCAGGACGTCATTCCCCAACGGGAGGCTCTGTAACCGGATAGGTGCCTGGAAGATCTCCACTTGAGTGGGTCGTGTGCCGTTTTCCTTCGGTTGCTCGACGTACATCAGCACGTGGTTGGCGTTGTCCTGCACTTCCAGAAAGCGCACGTGGGGCGTGGCCAGTGTAGCGCGCATCAGGCCTTCGAGAACGTCATCGTTGCCCACGATCACGCCATATTCCGACGCTGGAGCCAGCTGGTTGGCGATCAATTGACCGGTATGAGTCAATTCTTGACGCAAGTCCTGAATCCGCACGAAGGTGAAGAAGCTGATCAGCAGTAAGGTCAGTAGCAGCGCCGGTCCCAGACTGATGATTTGGGTGCGGGTGTTGATGCCCCAGTTCAGGCGGAAAGTCATCGGACGCTTTCTCCTGCCGCCCGCGGTGGATCGCTCCCCGGCAGGCACGTGAGCTGCGCACACAGTTTTATGATCCATTGGTCATAAACGCTGCTTATCCTTGACTGACAGGTCATCGCGAAACGCCATCAAAAGGGGGAGTCGGGCATGGTAACCGACGCTGCGGTAATTTCCATTGAACTTGTAGGGTGTTGATCGGCCTGAATTGAATCTCTTCAAGGCTGGTCGCGCAGGCTCTGCCCCGTATAATGCTGCCATCGCCAGATGTGATGGCTCTAAATGGATTGGTTATGACTCAACAGCAACCTATTGCGGTTCTTGGAGGCGGCAGCTTCGGTACTGCTGTGGCGAATCTGCTGGCAGAGAACGGTTATCCGGTCAGGCAGTGGATGCGCGACCCGGCTCAGGCCGAGGCGATCCGTGTCAACCGCGAGAACCCACGGTACCTCAAAGGCATCAAGGTTCACCCTGCGGTTGAGCCGGTCACGGACTTGTTGACCACACTGAACGGCAGCGAGTTGATTTTCGTCGCCTTGCCCTCCAGCGCCTTGCGTTCGGTGCTGGCGCCTCATGCTGACCTTTTGACCGGCAAGATGTTGGTGAGCCTGACCAAAGGCATTGAGGCGCACACCTTCAAGCTGATGAGCGAAATCCTCGAAGAAATCGCCCCGAATGCGCGCATCGGTGTGTTGTCCGGACCCAATCTGGCCCGAGAAATCGCCGAGCACGCGTTGACCGCCACGGTGGTGGCCAGTGCAGATGAAGACCTCTGCCAGCAGGTGCAGGCCGCGCTGCACGGTCGGACGTTTCGCGTGTATGCCAGCGCCGATCGGTTTGGTGTCGAGCTGGGCGGCGCGCTGAAGAATGTGTACGCAATTATCGCGGGCATGGCGGTTGCGTTGGGCATGGGCGAAAACACCAAGAGCATGCTGATCACCCGTGCCTTGGCGGAGATGACCCGGTTTGCCGTGAGTCAGGGCGCTAACCCGATGACGTTTCTCGGCTTGGCCGGGGTCGGCGATTTGATCGTGACCTGCTCATCGCCCAAGAGCCGTAACTATCAGGTGGGTTTCGCCCTTGGTCAGGGTTTGAGTCTTGAAGAGGCCGTCACCCGTTTGGGCGAAGTGGCGGAAGGGGTGAATACCCTGAAGGTGCTCAAGGCCAAATCGGATGAGTTGCAGGTGTATATGCCACTGGTCGCGGGCTTGCATGCGATTCTTTTCGAAGGCCGTACGCTCAATCAAGTCATCGAAGTGTTGATGCGTGCGGAGCCGAAAACCGATGTCGACTTTATTTCCACCAGTGGTTTTTAACCGCGCCACCCTTTAACTGAAGCCCTTAGAAATAGGTGAAGGTCTTGAACGAATCGAAACTCGAACAGAATGAGTCGGTCCTGCTGCGCATCCTGTGGATGCTGCTGTTCGTATTGATCTGGCAATTGGCACAAGTCGTGCTCGGCTGCGTGGTGTTGGTGCAGGTGGGCTACCGCCTGATCTACGGCGCTCCGAGTGGCAGCTTGATGAACTTTGGCGACAGCGTGAGTCAGTACCTGGCGCAGATCGGCCGTTTCGGCGCGTTCCACAGCGACCAGAAACCCTGGCCTTTCGCCGATTGGCCTGCGCCGCGAGCGCCCGAAGGCGAGGCGCCGCATTGCGTTGCCCCTGCGCCGCATCCCGTCCGAGACGAGGAACCTAAACTGTGAAATTGTGGATTTTGCGCCACGGCGAAGCTCACTCCCATGCGCGCAGCGATGCCGAGCGCGAACTGACCGCTCACGGTCGCGAAGACGTGCTAAAAAGTGCAGCGCACCTGCTGGGCAAGCCGCTGAACCGGATCATCGCCAGCCCCTATGTGCGTGCACAGCAGACGGCTGAACTGGTCCATCAAGTCCTCGGGTTCAACGAGCCGATCGTGACCGTTCCCTGGTTGACTCCGGACAGCGACCCGCAAAAGGTTCTGAGCGAACTGGATCTGTATTCGACGGACGATGTGCTCCTGGTCGGCCATCAACCGCTGGTGGGAGCGCTGGTGGGATTGCTTGTCGACGGTCATTACCGGGAGGCCCAACCCATGAGCACCGCCAGCCTGGCTGAGCTCGAAGGGGATTTTCCGCTGGCGGGTCTGATGGAACTGTGCAGCATTCGGCATCCTTGATCCGGCCGCACAGACACCGATTGTTTGACCGAGCTGATCTCGGCACTCGACCGCACTGCACTTGATTTTGAAATTACTACCAAGCAAGTGCTTGGTCAGCTACGCTTCCCGGAAATAAAAAACCAGGAGCAAGTCGCATGTCTGGCGCTATTCGTTTGCCTCTCGACGTATTCTACGAACGCGAAGCCCGTCATCCGAACAAACGCTATATGGTCCAGCCATTGGCAGGCGGCCACGTGCAGACGTTGAGCTGGTCTGATGTCGGAGATCAGGCCCGGCGCGCGGCACACTGGCTGCGCCGACGTGAATTGCCCCAAGGCAGCCATATTGCGATCATTTCCAAGAACTGCGCCCACTGGATCATTGCCGACCTGGCGATCTGGATGGCTGGCCATGTATCGGTGCCGTTGTATCCCAATCTGACATCTGAATCCGTTGCTCAAGTGCTGGAGCATTCCGAAGCGGCACTGGTGTTTGTCGGCAAGCTCGATGATTGGCCGAGCATGGCTGGCGGCGTCAGGCCCGGCTTGCCTACTGTTGCCTTGCCTATTTGCCCGACGGCCGACTTCGACTTCAACTGGTCCGAGCTGCAGGCCTGCGCGCCGATTCAGGACAACCCGTCGCCCTCGTCAGAGCAATTGGCGACCATTATCTACACGTCCGGCACCACCGGGCTGCCTAAGGGCGTGATGCATACCTTCGGTGGTTTGGCGTTCGCCGCCAGCCACGGGGTCGGCCTATTCCAGTTAGGGGAGCAGGATCGGCTGCTGTCCTACTTGCCGTTATGCCACGTGGCAGAGCGGATGTTCGTCGAGATGGCGTCAATCTATACGGGGCAAACGGTGTTTTTCGCTGAGAGTCTGGACACCTTTCTGGTCGATCTCAAGCGCGCCCGGCCCACTGCAATGTTCGGTGTGCCCCGTATCTGGACCAAGTTCCAGATGGGGGTCTACGACAAGATGTCCGCCGCTCGCCTCGACGCGCTCCTGCGCTTGCCGATCATCGGCAAAATCGTGGGCCGCAGAGTGCTGGCCGGGTTGGGGCTGGATGCGCTGCGCATCGCATTGTCCGGCGCCGCACCTATCCCCGAGGCGTTGATGAACTGGTACCGGCGCTTGGGCCTGGAGGTGCTGGAGGTCTACGGCATGACTGAAAATTGCGGTTATTCGCACATCAGCCTGCCGGGTAAGCAGAAAATTGGCTGGATCGGCCAGCCCTGTCCTCAAGTCGAGGTCCGGATTGATCCGAGCGGCGAAGTACAGGTGCGCAGCGGAGCGACCATGCAGGGTTATTTCAAGGAACCGTTCAAGACTGCCGAAACCATCACCGAGGATGGTTTTTTGCGCACGGGGGACAAAGGCGAGCAGGACGCCGACGGTTATTTACGCCTGACAGGCCGCCTGAAAGAGATTTTCAAAACCAGTAAAGGCAAGTACGTCGCGCCGGCACCCATCGAAAACCGTCTGGCCGTGCACACTCGCATCGAACAAGTGTGTGTGGTCGGCGACGGTTTGAGTGCGCCGCTGGTGTTGTGCGTGTTATCCGCAACAGGTCTGCAAGATGCAGCCAGCGGCGCCCGTAGCGCATTGCATGAGAGTCTGGAAGTGCTGCTTGAAGAGGTCAATGCTGCTCTCGACAAACATGAGCGCTTGCGCAGGCTGATCGTCGTGAAAGATAGTTGGGCGGTCGAGAATGGCTTTCTTACGCCGACCTTGAAAATAAAACGTGCGGTCATCGAGTCGACCTATGGCGCCCGCTTCCAGGAATGGAGCGATCGGTCCGAGGTTGTGCTGTGGCAAGAGTGACCCATTTATGTCTGGCGTTCGTCATGCGAGCGCCACTTAAAAGGATTGAACATGAGCGTATGGCTTAAAACTCCCGATATAGACCAACTCAACGCGCTGCAGAAAAATACCATTGGTGAAGTGCTGGACATTCGTTTCGAGGCATTCGACGAGAGCTCTCTGACCGCGAGCATGGTCATCGACCACCGTACTCATCAACCCTACGGCCTGTTACACGGCGGGGCGTCGGTGGTACTGGCTGAAACCGTGGGCTCCATGGCCAGTTACTTGTGTATTGATCCCGGAAAATTCTTTTGCGTAGGGCTGGAAGTCAACGCTAACCACCTGCGTGGTTTGCGCAGTGGTCGTGTCACCGCAGTCGCGCGCCCTGTGCATATCGGCCGCACCACTCACGTCTGGGACATCCGTCTGACCAGCGATGAAGGCAAGGCCAGCTGTGTTTCCCGTCTGACCATGGCTGTTGTGCCAGTAGGTGAGCAGCCGCCAGCGCGCTGATAGCAAGCGGATCATCATTCTGGCTCAAGTGTCACCCTTCCTGGCAGTTACAGTCATTGCTGTGTCGGCGATGGATGCGCACAATCGCCGTTGGCTTTTGTTTTTGGACGTATTGGCATGTCGCAACAGGTGTTTTTCGCTCACGCCAACGGATTTCCGTCGGCTACGTATGGCAAATTGTTCGACGCACTGGCGCCGGATTACGCCGTCGCACATCTGGAGCAGCACGCTCACGATCCACGCTTCCCGGTGAATGACAACTGGCTGAATCTGGTCGACGAGCTGATTCATCACCTGCGCCAGCAACCTGAACCTGTGTGGGGTGTAGGACACTCGTTGGGAGGTGTGCTGCACTTTCACGCAGCGTTGCGCTGTCCTGAGCTGTATCGCGGGGTGGTGATGCTCGATTCTCCGGTGCTGACGTGGGTTGATCAGTGGATGATTCGCGCCGCCAAACGCTTTGGTTTCATTGATCGTATCACCCCGGCCGGTCGCACTCTTGGACGCCGGGAGGCTTTCGCTGATCTGAACGCTGCCCGCACGTATTTCGCCGGCAAGACCTTGTTTCGCGGTTTCGATCCTGAATGTTTAGAGGCCTACCTGCAGCATGGTTTGCAACAGGACGGCGATCAGTTGCGCCTGCGTTTCGATCCAGCGACTGAAATCAGCATTTACCGCAGCGTGCCTCACACGAGTCCCGGTCGGGCGCAGCAGTTGAAAGTGCCACTGGCGGTGGTGCGGGGGCTACGCAGTCGGGTGGTCATGCGTCACCACGCCCAGTCGGTGAAACGTATGCCGCAAGGCGAGTACCTGTCCATGCCCGGTGGACATATGTTCCCGCTCGAGCGTCCACAAGACACTGCCGCTCTGCTCAAGACCTTGTTCGCTCGCTGGGATGCGCGTTGCGCCGAGCAGGCATGCGCATGAGCATGCCCGTCGAAGAAGTCCGCCTGAGCCTGCCGCATATTGAATTGGCCGCGCACCTGTTCGGGCCTGAAGACGGTCAGCCGGTGATCGCTTTGCATGGTTGGCTGGACAACGCCAACAGCTTTGCCCGCCTGGCACCGCAGCTCAAAGGCTTGCGTATCGTGGCCCTGGATCTGGCCGGGCATGGTCACTCCGATCATCGTCCGGTGGGTTCCGGTTATACCCTGTGGGACTATGTGCATGACGTGCTGCATGTCGCCGAGCAACTGGGCTGGAAGCGCTTTTCCCTGCTTGGGCATTCATTGGGTGCGATTATTTCGGTGGTGTTGGCGGGTGCGCTGCCTGAGCGTGTGACCCGTCTGGCACTGATCGATGGCGTTATCCCACCAACCGGCGAAGCCAGTAATGCGGCCGAGCGGTTGGGCATGGCCCTGCAAGCACAACTGAACCTGTCGAATAAGCGCAAACCTGTCTATAGCGATCTGGAACGAGCCGTCGAGGCGCGGATGAAAGGGCTGGTTGCCGTCAGCCGTGAAGCGGCAGAACTGCTGGCTCAACGAGGGTTGATGCCAGTGCCGGGAGGGTACACCTGGCGCAGTGATAGCCGGCTGACGCTGGCCTCTCCTATGCGTTTGACTCGTGAGCAGGCGATGGCGTTTGTCAAACGTGTCAGTTGCCCAACCCATCTGGTGGTGGCTGGGCAGGGCATGTTGGCCCAGCACAGCGAACTGCTGTCACAGCTGACTTTCGAGACCACGACCTTGCCTGGCGGCCATCATTTGCATTTGAATGACGAGGAGGGCGCGCGCGCTGTTGCAGACTGTTTCAATCGCTTTTATGCCGTTCCTTGACTTGCAGCAGGCAACTGCCGAGGCTGGGCGGATTGAAATGGGAGATAACGTTGATGGACCTATCTATCGCTGGCACATGCAAGACGATTAACACCGCCCCAACTTTGGCGATCCGATGAGAACACGTATGCGCTTATCCCGTGTTCTTGGCGTTTCGATCTGCGGCTCGCTGCTTAGCGCGATAGCCTGCGCCGCCGACGTGCCTGGCAGCCACGATCTGGAGGGGGTGCCGCGTTTGGCAGATGCTGAAATCGTCGACTATCGGCCCGTCACGGAGCTGGAACGAATCTACCCGTTGGGTTCGATCCGCAAGATCAGCGGCCAGTTACGCTTCGACGGCCAGATCGGCGCGCGGGGCAATGTCACCTCGGTGACCTACCAACTGCCTGCTGAACACACCTCTGACGAAGCCTTCACAGCCGCCCGTGAAGCCCTGCAGAAGCAGGGCGCCGAGTTGTTGTTCTGGTGCCAGGCCCGTGATTGTGGTGAAAGCAGCCTATGGGCCAATGAAGTGTTTGGTAACTCAAAATTGTATGGCGCCGATGAGCAGCAGGCTTATTTACTGTTGCGTCTGGCTGCGCCGAAAAACGATACGTTGGTGGCCTTGTACAGCATCACTCGCGGCAACCGTCGAGCTTACCTGCATGTAGAGCAGTTTAGCGCAGCAGCACCTTTGGGCGACGTGTTGCCAACCTCGGCAACCCTGTTACGTCAACTCAAGAGTACCGGTGTGCTGAGTCTTCCCAAGCTTACCGGTGAGCCGCAGGATGTTTGGGCGACCCTGCTCTCGCGTGGGCTCAACCTGGATGGCAACCTGCGCGTCACCGTGTCCGGGGCAGATGCCGAGGCCTGGCGTCAGGCATTGATTGCCAAGGGCGTACGTGCCGCGCGGATTGAGGCTGGCAGCGGCGATAAGCCGGGGCTGTTCGTCGAACTTATTCGCTAGAATCACGCGCTCACCGGCCGAGTACTGGCGCTGCAGGTGTTCGCCGTTATGCTCTCATCATTCGTTTTTTCGAGATAACCCTCATGCCCAATAATGATCGCCTGTTGGTGCAGCTCCTGCTCCTGGCGCTGTTCGGTGCCAGTCTCTGGGTGATGGCGCCATTCTGGTCGGCGCTGTTCTGGGGTGCGGTGCTGGCCTTCGCCAGTTGGCCGTTGATGCGCCTGGTAACGCGCTGGCTCAATGGTCGTGAAGCGTTGGCGGCGGGGCTGCTGACCTTGATCTGGATGCTGTTGGTGGCATTGCCATTGGTGTGGCTAGGGTTCAACCTGGCGGACCACATCCGTGACGTGACGCTCTTCATCAAGGACGTGCAGGTCGACGGCCTGCCTGCGCCGCCGGCATGGCTGTCAGGCGTACCGCTCGTGGGCGAGCGGCTGGTGAGGTTCTGGAACACGATCGATGAGCAGGGCGCTGCGGCGATGGCCGCGATCAAGCCCTACCTGGGTCAAGTCGGCAACTGGCTGCTGGCTCGTAGCGCGCAGATAGGTGGCGGGATTCTCGACCTGACCTTGAGTCTGGTGTTCGTGTTCTTCTTCTATCGCGATGGTCCGAGACTGGCGGCATTCGTCTTGAGCCTGCTTGAACGCTTGATCGGCGAGCGTGCCAGTTACTATCTGGACCTGGTGGCGGGTACCGTGCAACGGGTGGTCAATGGCGTGATCGGCACCGCAGCGGCGCAGGCGGTTTTGGCGCTAATCGGCTTTCTGATAGCCGGCATTCCGGGTGCGCTGGTATTAAGCGTTGTCACGTTTCTGCTCAGTCTGGTGCCCATGGGCCCGCCGTTGGTATGGATTCCCGCCACTGCCTGGCTGGCCTGGAAGGGCGAATACGGCATGGCGATTTTTCTCGGCATCTGGGGCACGTTCATCATCAGTGGTGTTGATAACGTACTCAAACCCTACCTGATCAGTCGGGGTGGCAACCTGCCGTTGGTGATCGTTCTGCTTGGGGTGTTTGGCGGTCTGCTGGCATTTGGTTTCATCGGCCTGTTCATCGGCCCGACTTTGCTAGCGGTAGCGTACAGCCTGTTGATCGACTGGACTGCCTCGAAAGACAAAAGGCCTGATACGCCAAGTACCCCATAACCCGTGTTGCACAAGTCGTAACCAAACCCGCCGCGAAACACAGCCTTCGCGACGGGTTTGGTTATCAGGCTGCGACGTTCAGGTGTTTGCCAATGGGCTTGCTGCCGTCTGTTTCATAACGCTGGCTCAGCGCAGCGACCATCTTGCTCAACGCTTCGGCAGCGGCCGTTTTGGCGTTGGCGCTTTGCCCTGTGGTGTCAGTGCCCAGCGCAGAGGACAGTTCGTTGAGGCTGACACTGCCACTGCTGTCGGTATCGAGGTTACTGAACAGCGTGCTGGCATCAGACGTACTGGTACTGGCGGAAGAACCCGTTGTGCTGTTTGTGCTGCTATTGGTGCTGGCGGTGTCCAGCGCGCTGGTCAGTTCATCCTTACTGATACTGCCATCACCGTTAGTGTCCAGTTTGGCCAGCAATTCCTCCTGAAACTTCTTGCTGCTCGCGCTGGCCGTTGTGCTCGAGCTTGAGCGTGTATAGCTCGAATAACTGTTACTGACGCCACTGATCATCGGCTTGACTCCGCAGGTTGTTTGGGCCGGTGGCAGTGCACCGGCTTATGAAGCCTCGGGGCGTCAAGTGTCAGGGGTATGTGGGCTTGGTATCGAGGCTGACACGCACAGTCGCAGCGTCGGATTTTACAGGCGAGGCAGGTCAAGGATGACGGTCAGGCCGCCTCCCGGAGTTTCTTCCAGGTGCAGGTCGCCGCCCATGCGCCGGGCGGCTTCGCGGGCAATGGTCATGCCCATACCAATGCCGCCGGAGTTACGATTACGCGAGCCTTCGACGCGATAGAATGGTTCGAATACCGCCTCACGCAGGACTGCAGCGATCCCGGGCCCTTGATCGCTGATCCGCAGTTGCACCCGTTGTGGGTGATCCTGAATGTCGACATGCGCGTGCCCCGCATAGCGCAGGGCATTATCGATCAGGTTACCCAGGCATGAACGCAACGCCATTGGCTGCGCCATGAACGGTTTGCACTGACCGCTGCTGTGCACGTCATCGCCCTGATCCTGGGCGTTTTCGGTCAGGGATTCGACCAGTGCCTGCACATCGAAAAGCTGCAACGCCTCGCTATTACGCTGTTCGTGCAAGTAGGTCAGGGTGGCATCGAGCATGCCGATCATGTCGTCCAGGTCCTGGCTCATTTGCCCATGCAGCCTCGGTTCGTCGATCTGTTCGACGCGCAGTTTCAGGCGCGACAGTGGCGTGCGCAGGTCATGAGACATGGCAGCGAGCATGCGTCCGCGTTGCTGGACCTGTTCGCGGATGCGTTGCTGCATCAAGTTGAACGTCTGCGCCGCCTGACGCGCCTCACGTGGGCCGCTGACTTCCAACGGTTGGCTGTCGAGGTTCTCGCTCAAGCGCTCGGCCGCCTCACTCATGCGCTGGATCGGTCGGCTGAGGGCTTTTGCTCCGTACCAGGCGGCGGCGACCAAGGTGATTAATTGAAATATCAGCGGCACGACGGGGCCCCCGAACAAGGGCGGCCTTCCTGGTGGGCGCTGCATTGGGTGGTGTGATGCGTCGAAGCCAGGAGGCGGCTGACCGAACGCGTCCGGCATAGGGGGAGGCGGCGGGGGCGGTCCGTAATGCATGAACCACATGAATGCCAGCACATGCGCCAACAGGATCGCGAGCAACGCCCCGCCGAATAGACGGGCGAACAGTGTGTCGGCCGAGCGGATCAACCGATGTCCCTGGCGTCGAACAGATAACCTTCGCCGCGTACAGTTTTGATCAGTTGCGGTGCTCTAGGGTCGTCTCCGAGCTTCTGTCGCAGGCGCGATACCAGTAAATCGATGCTGCGGTCGAAGGCTTCTATGGTCCGGCCGCGTGCTGCATCCAGCAATTGCTCACGATTGAGCACGCGCCGTGGGCGTTCAAGAAACACGCGCAGCAGGCGGAACTCGGCGTTGGACAGTGGCACCACCAAGCCATCGGGCGCGGTCAATTGGCGCATTACGCTGTTCAGGCGCCAGGCGTCGAAACGGATGGTGTTGCGCGGCTCGCTTCGGTCGTCGCGCACCCGGCGCAACACAGTCTGGATGCGTGCCACCAGCTCGCGGGGTTCGAAAGGCTTGGCCATATAGTCGTCGGCACCCAGTTCCAGACCGATGATGCGGTCGGTGGGCTCGCAACGGGCGGTCAGCATCAAAATAGGAATGTCTGATGTGCCGCGTAGCCAGCGGCACAGCGATAGGCCGTCTTCACCGGGCAGCATCAGATCCAGTACAACCACGTCGAAGGTCTCTTCGCCGAGCGCCTGGCGCATGGCGCTGCCATCGGTCACGCCGCGGCAGTGGATGTTGAAACGGGCCAGGTAATCGCAAAGAAGTTCGCGTATGGGCACATCGTCGTCAACGATCAGGGCGCGGGTATTCCAGCGGCGTTCATCGGTCGGAGCGTTGTCGATACTGATAGGGGGGACTGCTTGCATGGTACGACTGTCGCCTGAGGGGGCTGCCATCACTGGCCGCGATTGAAGAACAACGCTGCCCGCCATGCTACTTCTCTGGCGCGCGGGGCGGAAGGCTGTTGTGTCCGAGTGTCCGGCGGTTGTCTGGAATGTATCGGGTTGGATACAAAGCCTGACTGTTGTAGCGGTGATGGCATCTTCGCGAAGGATATCCCCCGGTCCTCCTGAGGCCCCCCCCTGTAAATCCCATTGTTTACGCTTTCTTTATGCCCATCCGGGTTCGTCGATCTCGTTCCTTTACACCCTCCCTGCGGACAATGGCTGACACGCGGCAGTTGCCGTACGACGGAGAATTTCCATGAGCGTTCTGGACGGGGTGTCACTGCTGTTGGCGGCAGGGCTGTTCATTTACTTACTGGTGGCGCTGTTACGCGCTAACCGGAATTAGGAGCAGCCATGCACAGTTATGACTATCTACTGATCCTGGCTTTTTTTGCGCTGGTGCTGCTGCCGGCGCCATGGCTAGGACGTTATTACTACCGGGTCATGGAAGGGGAACGAACTTTCTTGACCCCGGTATTGGGTCCGGTCGAGCGCGTCTGTTATCGCCTGTCCGGGGTTGATCCGCAGACCGAACAGAGTTGGAAAAACTACGCCTTGGCCTTGCTCGCCTTCAACCTGGCGGGTTTCGTCCTGTTGTTCGCGATTCTGCTGTTCCAGGGCGCTCTGCCGCTCAACCCGCAGCAACTACCGGGAATGGAGTGGTCGCTGGCGTTCAACACAGCAATGAGTTTTGTCACCAACACCAACTGGCAGAACTACAGCGGTGAAGCCTCGCTCAGCTACTTGAGTCAGATGGCTGGCCTGACTGTGCAGAACTTCGTCAGTGCCGCCACCGGCATCGCGGTGCTGATTGCATTTTGCCGTGGCATCAGCCGTCGTTCGACGCAAAATCTGGGTAACTTCTGGGCCGATATGACCCGCGCCACCCTCTACGGGCTGCTGCCGTTGTGTCTGGTGCTGGCCTTGTTTCTGGTCTGGCAGGGCGTTCCGCAAACCTTCGCTCATTACGTGGACGCGGTGACCCTGCAAGGCGCCAATCAGAGCATCCCGTTGGGGCCGGCGGCCAGCCAGATCGCGATCAAGCAACTGGGCACCAACGGTGGTGGTTTCTTCGGGGTCAACTCGGCGCATCCGTTCGAGAACCCGACAGCCTGGAGCAACCTGTTCGAGCTGGTATCAATCATTCTGATTCCGGTGGCGCTGGTGTTCACCTTCGGTAACTACGTCAAAGACATGCGTCAAAGCAAGGCCATCATGGCGTGCATGCTGACCCTGTTTCTGGTCGGTGGCGCGACGGCGATGTGGGCCGAGTATCAACCGAACCCGACCCTGAATATCGCGTCGGTCGAGCAAACCGCACCGATGGAAGGCAAGGAAAGCCGTTTCGGTACCACCGGCAGCGTGCTCTGGACCGCGACCACCACCGCTGCGTCCAATGGTTCGGTCAACGCGATGCACGATAGCCTCAACCCGCTGACCGGCATGGTGGCGCTGGTCAACATGATGGTCGGCGAAGTGATCTTCGGCGGGGTTGGCGCGGGTCTCTACGGCATGCTCCTCAATGTATTGATCGCGGTATTCCTTGCCGGTCTGATGATCGGACGCACCCCTGAGTACCTGGGCAAAAAGCTACAAGCCAGGGAAGTTCAGCTACTGGTCGCGACCTTGCTGGTGATGCCCGTTGGTGTGCTGGTATTCGGTGCTTTGGCCGCGAGCTTGCCGGGACCGATGGCGGCGGTCAGTAATCCGGGTCCACATGGTTTCAGTCAGTTGTTGTATGCCTACACCTCAGCCACCGCCAACAACGGTTCGGCGTTCGCCGGGTACAGCGCGAACACCTTGTTCCATAACTTGATGCTCAGCCTGTCGATGTTCCTCGGTCGCTTTGGTTACATTCTGCCGGTGCTGGCGCTGGCTGGCAGCCTGGCGGCGAAAAAGACCGCACCCTTGGGCCTGAATAGCTTCCCGACCCATGGCACGTTATTCGTCACCCTGTTGACGATGACCATTTTGTTGATTGGTGGCTTGAACTTCTTGCCGACATTGGCGCTGGGGCCGATTGCCGAACACCTGAGCATGGGCTTCTGAGGAACAGATCATGAATATGCCAACGCAAGTAACCAAAATCGCTGAAAAACAACCCGTGGCTGAACACACAGCGCATGCCAGCAAAAGTGTCACGCTATCGGCGTTATGGCGCCCGGCACTGGTGCAAGCGTTCGTCAAGCTTGATCCACGCCAGTTGCAGCGTGCGCCCGTCATGCTGGTGGTCGAACTGACTGCCATCTTGACGACCTTTCTGTGCCTGGTGCCTGATCCTCAGGTGCCGACCTCGGTAGCGGTGCAAATCGCTATCTGGTTGTGGTTCACCGTACTGTTCGCCAACTTTGCGGAAGCGCTGGCCGAAGGTCGTGGCAAGGCCCGCGCCGATAGCCTTAAGGCCGGTAGCGAAGGCCTCAAGGCACGGCTCAAGGATGATGGCGGAACCTTCCGCATGGTCGAAGCCAGCCGCCTGCGTAAAGGCGATGTGGTCCGCGTCGAAGTGGGCGAGATGATCCCCGGTGACGGGGAGGTCATCGAAGGTATAGCCGCCGTCAACGAGGCAGCGATTACGGGCGAATCCGCACCGGTGATTCGCGAGTCGGGCGGCGATCGTTCAGCGGTCACCGGCAATACCCGGCTGGTGTCCGACTGGTTGTTGGTGCGTATCACCGCCAACCCAGGCGAGTCCACTCTGGATCGAATGATTGCGCTGGTGGAAGGTGCCAAACGGCAGAAAACCCCCAACGAAATTGCGCTGGATATTCTGCTGATTGGCTTGACCCTGATCTTCTTGCTGGTGGTGGTGACGTTGCAGCCATTCGCCCACTTCGCAGGCGGTAGTTTACCGCTGGTGTTTTTGGTGGCGCTGCTGGTGACCTTGATTCCGACCACCATCGGTGGCTTGTTGTCGGCCATTGGTATTGCCGGGATGGACCGTCTGGTCAGGCTCAATGTCATCGCCAAATCCGGTCGTGCAGTGGAAGCCGCCGGAGACGTGCACGTGTTGCTGCTGGACAAGACCGGCACCATCACTTTCGGCAACCGCCGCTGCACCGCGATACACCCCGCGCCGGGTGTCAGCGCCAAGGAGTTGGGTGAGGGCGCGTTGTTGGCCTCGCTGGCGGATGATACGGCTGAAGGCAAGTCGATTGTCGAATACCTGCGTGAGCTGCACCCGATGGTCGAACCCAATGTCGCGACGCTGACACCGGTAGCGTTCAGCGCTGAAACCCGCTTGTCCGGGGTCGACTATCAAGGCCGGGTTTATCGTAAAGGCGCGGTGGATTCGCTGTTGGCATTCATTGATGTCAAACGCACGGACCTGATGCCAGCGCTGGTCCGGGAAGTCGAAAAGATCGCCAAAACCGGGGGCACGCCGCTCCTGGTGTGCGTGGACGGCAAGTTGCTGGGCGTGATCCACCTCAAGGACGTTGTCAAACCAGGCATCCGTGAGCGGTTCGCCGAATTGCGCAAGCTGGGGATTCGCACGGTCATGGTGACAGGCGACAACCCATTGACCGCAGCCGCGATTGCCGCTGAAGCCGGGGTCGATGACGTTCTGGCCGAAGCGACCCCAGAGAAAAAGCTGGAGCGCATTCGTCTGGAGCAGAACGACGGTCGTTTGGTCGCAATGTGTGGCGACGGTGCCAACGATGCCCCTGCCTTGGCACAGGCTGACGTTGGCATGGCGATGAACGATGGCACTCAGGCGGCGCGTGAGGCGGCGAACATGGTCGACCTCGACAGCGACCCGACCAAACTGCTGGATGTGGTGCAGATCGGCAAAGAATTGCTGGTGACACGCGGCGCCTTGACCACCTTCTCTATTGCCAACGACGTGGCCAAGTACTTCGCGATCCTGCCTGCGTTGTTCGCTTCGATCTACCCGCAGTTGGGGGTGCTCAATGTCATGCACCTGGCCAGTCCGCAGAGCGCCATTCTCTCGGCCATTGTATTCAACGCGTTGATCATCGTGGTGCTGATCCCGCTGGCGCTACGTGGCGTGCGTGTGCAGGCAGCCAGTGCGGCTCATCTGTTGCGCCGCAACTTGTTGATCTATGGCCTGGGCGGGATTGTTGTGCCGTTCGTGGGGATCAAGCTGATCGACATGTTGCTCACCGGGTTGCATCTGGTTTAAGCGAGTTACCTTCGCCGTGCTCGACAGGGAGCGGCGTTCACACTGATTGAGGATTCGATGATGTCGACTGTATTGCGTCCGGCCCTGAGCCTGATTGTTTTAATGACCTTGATCACCGGCGTGGCGTACCCGCTGGTGGTCACCGGGATTGCCCAAGTGGCGTTCCCTGTTCAAGCCAATGGCAGCCTGTTACGCGACACCCATGGTACCGTGCGTGGTTCTGAACTGATCTCGCAGAATTTTACCGGTGATGGCTGGTTCCACTCACGTCCCTCTGCCGGGGCCTTTGCCACGGTATCGAGCAGTGCCAGCAACCTGTCGCCGAGCAACCCGGCGCTCGCCGCGCGGGTCGCGGCGGACGTCGCCAATGAGGTGGTTCCCGGGCAAGGCGCGGTACCTTTGGCCTTGCTGACGACCTCGGGCAGCGGCCTGGACCCACACTTGCCGCCCGAAGCCGTGGCCTATCAGGTAGCGCGCGTTGCCGCTGCGCGTAATCTGTCGACGACAACGGTGCAACGACTGGTGAATGAAAACACCTATCGGCCACTGATTGGCCCACCCGTGGTAAACGTGTTGACCTTGAATCAAACCTTGAATGAGTTACCTTCTGCGCAATTGTGATGCGAGAGCAACTATGAGTAACGCTGGTCGAGCCGATGCACTATTAGCCGATCTGCCCCGAGAAGGTCGCGGGCGGCTCAAGGTATTTCTCGGCGCCGCGCCGGGGGTGGGCAAAACTTACGCCATGCTCCAGGCGGCCCATGCGCAGTTGCACCAGGGCGTGCAGGTCGTGGCGGGCGTGGTGGAAACCCATGGCCGGGCCGAAACCGAAGCGTTGCTCAGCGGTTTGCCACAACAACCAATGGTGCGCTCGGAATACCGTGGCGTCACACTGGAAGAAATGGACCTGGATGGCCTGCTCAAGGCCGCACCGACACTGGTGCTGGTCGACGAACTGGCCCATAGCAATGCACCCGGCAGCCGCCACACCAAGCGTTGGCAAGACATTCAGGAATTGCTCGCGGCGGGGATCAATGTCTACACCACCGTTAACGTCCAGCATCTGGAAAGCCTCAATGATCAGGTGCGCGGTATCACCGGGGTGCAGGTCCGCGAAACCTTGCCCGACTGGGTGTTGCAGGAAGCCTATGAGTTAGTGCTGATCGACCTGCCTCCGCGTGAGCTGCTGGAGAGGTTGCGTGACGGCAAGGTTTATGTGCCGGAGCAGGCCAGGGCAGCCATTGATGCGTATTTCACCCAGACCAACCTGACGGCGTTGCGCGAGTTGGCGATGCAGACCGCAGCGGCTCAGGTCGATGATGATCTAGCCTTGGGTTACCGTCAGTTGGGTCAGGCCGCGCCCGCAGTACGCGGTCGATTGCTGGTGGGTATCGACGGTGATGCCCAGGCCGAGCGTCTGGTGCGACATGCCAGTCGGGTGGCGCAACGTCGGCATCTGCCCTGGAGTCTGGTGCATGTCGATAACGGCAAGGTCATCAATGAACAGGCCCGGATGCGCCTGCAAAACGCCCAACAGCTTGCAGAGCGCCTTGGCGGCGAAGTGGTGTTGCTGCGCGCGGGTGAAGTGGCAAAAACCCTGATCCAACATGCAGCCGAGCGGCGCGCAAGCCTGGTGCTGGTGGGTCAATCGCGTCTATGTTTGCGCAGACGGCTGTTTGGCGGTGGTCTGGCGGCACGCTTGCTGCGCGATGCCCATGGCCTTGAAATCAATGTGCTCGACAGTGAAGCTCAGCCAGATCAGCCGCGCTCGCATTCGACCCGCGCAGTCGTCTGGTTCGATTATGGTCTGGCATTGATTGCCACGGTTCTGGCCACTGCCTTGGCTTGGGGAGTGGCAAGTGTGCTGGCGCTGCCGAACATCTCCCTGGTATTCCTCGCGGCGGTGTTGTTGGTGGCGGTGCGTAGCAGTCTCGGTCCGGCGCTGGCCTGTGCGGCGCTGTCGTTTCTGGCCTACGACTTCCTCTTCATCCCTCCTATATTCTCGTTCAGCATCCAGCGTGAAGAAGATGTGCTGACGCTGTTGTTTTTTCTGTTGATGGCAGCCTTGACCGGCAACCTGGCTGCTCGGCAGCGTCGGCAGTTGGAGGCCTTGCGCGACACTCAGGAGGAAACCAGCGAATTGCTCGACTTGTCGCGCAAACTCACGGCCGCCACTGATCGTCAGGCGGTATTGAGTGCTGCCGAGCAACATCTGAATGGCTGGAAAGAGCTACAGGTGTGCCTGCTCAATCGAGACGGGCATAACGGCTGGAAGGTCGAAGTCGGCAGCCCCTTACAGCTTTCTGAAACCGAACGTGCTGCAGCGGACTGGGCGTGGCAACACGATCAGCCCGCGGGGTTGGGTACGGGCACTTTACCGCTGGGTCGTTGGTGGTGGTGGCCGCTGTCGATGGAAGAGGGGCCCTTGGCATTGCTCGGTGTTTGCCCGCGTGAGGGGCAACCATTTACCGACCAGCGTCGGCGCCTGCTGACCGCGCTCAGCCAACCACTGGCGCAGGCGCTGGCTCGGGCGCAACTGGCTGAAGAGCTGGAGGCCGCACGTCTGCACGGTGAAACCGAACAGCTGCGCAGTGCTTTGCTGGCCTCGGTGTCCCACGACCTGCGCACCCCCTTGACCGCCATGCGCGGCGGTATCGACAGTTTGCTGGCATTGGGCGAGGCGATTCCCCTGGAAGACCGCCGCGAGTTGCTTGAAGGCACCCGCGACGAGGCCGAGCGTCTGGATCGTTATATCCAGAACTTGCTGGACATGACGCGCCTGGGCCATGGCGCGTTGAAGCTGGCGCGGGACTGGGTGTCTCCCGGCGACATCGTCGGCAGCGCCCTCAATCGCTTGCGCACGGTGCTGGCGCCCTTGCAGGTCAGCACTCACGTGCCGGCGGATTTGCCGCTGCTTTTCGTGCACGCCGCGCTGATCGAGCAGGCGCTGGTCAACGTGCTGGAAAACGCCGCACGTTTTTCGCCGTCGCAGGGGCGTTTGCGGGTGGAGGCTGGCGCCAGTGACAACGAATTATTTTTCTCCGTGAGCGACGAAGGACCGGGGATTCCCGAAGCCGAACGGGCGAAGATTTTCGACATGTTCTACACCGCAGCGCGGGGTGACCGGGGCGGGCAGGGTACAGGTCTGGGCTTGGCGATCTGCCAAGGTATGGTGGGTGCCCATGGCGGAAGGATTACCGTCGCGGATGGCATCGACGGGCGAGGTACCTGTATCACCTTGCACCTACCCCTGCAGACTCAGCCTGAAGCAGAAATGGAGCACACGCGGTGATGGCGTCTTGGGTTACGCTTGTTGTTTATTGTGAAACGGCAAGGCAACCATGAGCCAGACCTCGACCATCCTGGTGATTGATGATGAGCCGCAGATCCGCAAGTTTCTGCGCATCAGCCTGGCCTCGCAAGGCTACAAAGTGCTTGAAGCCAGTACCGGTACCGAAGGCTTGAGCCAGGCTGCATTGAACAAGCCGGACCTGCTGGTGCTTGACCTCGGTCTGCCGGACATGGACGGCCAGGACGTGCTGCGGGCGTTTCGTGAATGGTCGACAGTGCCGGTACTGGTGCTGTCGGTACGCGCCAGTGAGGGACAGAAAGTCCAGGCGCTGGACAACGGCGCCAACGATTACGTGACTAAACCGTTCGGTATTCAAGAGTTTCTGGCGCGGGTCCGTGCGTTATTGCGTCAGGCGCCCAGCGGTGAGGCACAGGAAGCAGCGCTGATATTCGGGCCACTGACAGTGGATCTGGCCTATCGGCGGGTGTTGCTCGACGGTGTTGAAGTGGGGCTGACACGCAAGGAATACGCGGTGCTGGCGCAACTGGCCCGGTATCCAGGGCGAGTCATCACCCAGCAGCAGTTACTCAAGGATATCTGGGGTCCAACCCATACCGAAGACAGTCACTACCTGCGCATTGTCGTCGGCCATCTGCGCCAGAAACTGGTCGACGACCCGACCGATCCGCGCTTCATCGTGACTGAAGCCGGGGTGGGGTATCGGTTGCGGGAGCGTTAAATCTGCGGTGTCTGCAAGGACGCTTTCGCCAACACGGTCCATTTGATTCAACGATTGCGTTCTTGCTCATACCGATCCAGGGTGTCCCGAGCGATCTCGCGCCCTAACGCGATCAACTCCGGTGCTTTGTAGAACTCGAAGAACCGACACACGCGTTTGGGGACGTTGATCAGGATATCGGGCGGGTAACCGGCGATCTTGTACTGGGCCAGTGAGGTTTGCATGACCTCGAAACTCTGGTTGATCAGATCCAGCAAAGAAGCAGGGCCAACGTTGTCGATGATGAATGAGCCACTGGCGGACTTCGGTGCCGGTCCAGCAGCGGGCTCGGCCTCCGGGGCTGCGGCGGGTTGCTGAGCTTGAGGGTCGGCGGCTTCCAGCCAGGGGTTTGGAAGCGTCGCAGAACTGGATTTGAGGCTGTCCTGTTCGAGTCGCAATACATCAAGGTCCGTCGCCGGTTCGAGCTTGCGCCGGAACGGCAGGTGCGACCCCAACGAGTTGATCAGGTTGTCGAAGCGCTTCTTTACTGCCGGTGCCCGTTCGATCACGGGTAGCTGATAGTGCTTCTGGTTGGTCGAGTTGAGGTTGACCGCAACGATCAGGTCGCAGTGGCTCGAGACCACGGGCACGATGGGCAGCGGATTGAGCAGGCCGCCGTCGACCAGCATCCGATTGCCCTGCATGACTGGTGTGAACAGGCTAGGAATCGCTGCGGAAGCACGCATGGCCTGGTGCAGGCAGCCTTCCTGAAACCAGATTTCCTGCTGATTGGTCAGGTCGGTGGCGACGGCGGTATAAGGAATTCGCAGGTCTTCGATATTGATTTCACCAACGATGTCACGAATCTGGCCGAACACTTTTTCCCCGCGAATCGCCCCTAGGCGGAAGCTGACATCCACCAGGCGCAGTACGTCGAGGTAATCCAGGCTTTCGATCCATTCACGGTATTCCTTGAGTTTGCCGGCGGCGTAGATACCGCCGACCACCGCACCCATGGAGCAACCCGCTATGCAGGCGATGTCGTAACCGCGCCGTTCCAGCTCTTCAATCACCCCGATGTGCGCATAACCGCGTGCGCCACCAGACCCAAGCACCAGTGCTATTCGTTTGTTCATGTGTTTTTTCCTGCTAGCGGTAAGTCCACCATACGCCCGAAGCGATCAGTCTGGAACTGGGTTACCCTTGTCAGCGCTTGGCCTGCGGCACTTTTTACTGTCTGCACCGTCAAAGCCCGCACAATCGATTTTAATTTTTGAGGTAACACCGATGAAAGCCTGGATTTGCATACCATTGATTGCTTTGGTTCTCGCAGGTTGTGCCGGTAATAAAACCGCGTATCGCGACAGCTGCGCGACCCAGATCGACGCCGCCTGGCACGAGCTGGACTTGGCCAAGGCTGAAGGCTTTGCCGGTACCGTCAGCTACTCCAAGGCGCTTTCGCTGTTGACCGGGGCTAAAACTCAGCAGCAATTTGAAGCGTTCGAAGGCTGTGCCACTAAGGCCGAGAAAGCCCGTTTCTACATTCGTGAGTCTCGCGCCGGTCGCTAAACGACCTGCTAACCTGTCTACCAAAGCCATCGAGCGCTATCCGCACTCGGTGGCTTTTGTGTTTAGGGTCTGGTTAAACAGGCTGGGCTGACCGTAAAGTGGCCACACATCTGGCATTGATTGCAGCGTTACCGCCACGACAGTCGTCTGGAGAAGCTTTTCGATGGTCAGAAAACTCGATGCGTGCCTCAACGCCGTGAATGAAGTGGTGTTGGGCAAGGAAGCTCAGGTGCGTTTGGCCCTGACCTGTCTGTTGGGCGGTGGGCATTTGCTCATTGAGGATTTGCCGGGCATGGGCAAGACCACCCTTAGCCAAACCCTGGCCAAGGTTCTGGGGCTGAGCTTCCAGCGGATTCAGTTCACGTCCGACCTGTTGCCCGGTGACATCCTTGGAACGTCGGTCTTTGATCGGGAAACAGGGCAGTTTACCTTCCATCCAGGGCCGATTTTCGCCGAACTGGTGTTGGCAGATGAAATCAATCGGGCCACGCCCAAAAGCCAGAGTGCATTGCTCGAAGCCATGGAGGAGGGGCAGGTGACTATCGAGGGTGCGACGCGGCCGCTGCCCGACCCGTTTATCGTCATTGCCACCCAAAATCCTTTCAGCCAAGGGGGCACTTTCGCCTTGCCTGAGTCGCAACTGGATCGTTTTCTCATGCGTCTGTCTTTGGGGTATCCGGCCAAGGCCGCGGAGAAAGCCTTGTTGCAGGGCGAGCCCCGGCGTGATCTGTTGCCGCGCCTGCAAGCAATTCTCAACCATACTGAGTTGGCGGCCTTGCAAGCCGAAGCCCGGCAAGTGCGCGCCAGTGACGCGCTGGTCGACTATGTGCTGCGTCTGGTAGACGCCACCCGCAGCCAGCCACAGTTCGCTTGGGGCCTGTCGCCCCGGGCGAGTCTGGCGATTCTGGCGGCTGCGCGGGCCTGGGCCTTGTTGACAGGTCGTGACTATGTGATCCCTGAAGATGTTCAGGCGGTGCTGTCTTCAGTGATCAGTCACCGTTTACGCGAACGTTCCGACCCCACCGGGCATGGCGGCGGGGCGTTGGTTCAATGGTTATTGCGCGAGGTGCCGGTGCTTTGATCGAACAGCTCAAACCGTTTTGGCAGCGCTGGCTGGTGCGGCGGATTCCCCCAGCCTCGCGTATTGAACTGAACCACCGCCGAATCTTCATCATGCCCACCCGCGCCGGAGCGATTTTTGCGCTGGTGCTGATCCTGATGCTGTTGGTCGCGATCAACTACCAAAACAGCCTGGCCTACGGTTTGACCTTCCTCCTGCTGTCGGTGGCGGTGCTGGCCATTCTGCACACGTATCGTAACCTCAGCGGCCTGGTCCTCAGTTCAGGTGCCGCCCGCTCAGTGTTTGTTGGCGAGCCTCTCCTGCTGCGACTGCGCCTGGAAAGTGTCGGCCCCCCGCATCAGTCGATTGCCGTGGGTTGGGATGTCAGTCAGTTGCAGGCATTCGATGTACCTGGCGCCGGGCGGGTCGATGTTGAGGTCGGCCTGCCTGCCGTCGCGCGCGGTTGGCTGCGCGCGCCCCGGCTGCGGGTGGAAAGCGGCTTCCCGTTGGGCATTTTTTGCGCCTGGAGCTGGCTGGATCTGCAACAGTCGGTATTGATCTATCCACGGCCCTTGCCCGGCGCCATGCCGTTGCTGGTAGGAGCGCAACCCCATGCCGACGATCTGGGCCAGATAACGCAAGGCCCCGGCGTCGATGATTATCAAGGCTTGAAAACGTATCAACCGGGCGATTCACGGCGGCGCCTGCACTGGAAAGCCTATTCCCGAGGACAAGGCCTGCTGATCAAGGATTTTACTGACGTCAGCGGTCATGACTTGTGTCTGGACTTCATGGCCTTGGGCGGCGATATCGAAGAGCGCTTGTCGCGCCTTTGCTATTGGGTGCTGGAGTTATCCCAGCGCCGTCAACCTTTTGCATTGCGCCTGCCCGGCTTCCTGCTTGCGCCAGGCAGTGGCGATGAGCACCGCGAGGCCTGTCTGCAAGCATTGGCTTTATTTGGTAGCCGTCCATGAGCCGGAACCTGCCGATTCCGCGCTCCAGCCTGATCTGGCTGTTGGTGGCGCAGGCATTGGTAATGGTTCCGTATTTGCCGCACCTGCCGATCTGGATGATTGGTTTGTGGGCTGGTTGCAGCCTTTGGCGGGTGCAGATCTTGCGCATGCGTGCCGAGTACCCAGGCACGCTGGTTAAATGCACGCTGTTGCTGGCGACCGCTGCCGGAGTGTTTTTCTCACGAGGCAGCCTGATCGGCCTGGATGCGGGTGCTGCGTTGCTGATGGCGGCCTTCATTCTAAAACTGCTCGAAATGCGCACTCGTCGCGATGCGCTGGTCCTGATTTTTCTTGGATTTTTTTGCGTGGTGGTGGGCTATCTGTTCGAGGACAGCCTGCTCTGGGCCGTCTTCACATTGCTCACGGTCAGCACGCTACTGGCGGCACTGATTGGTCTGCAACAGGCCGAGTTGGCGAGTAAACCGGTCCGCACCCTGAAACTGGCGCTTAAGCTGTTGCTACAGGCCGTGCCGTTGATGGTGTTGCTGTTCCTGTTCTTCCCCCGCCTGGAACCGCTGTGGTCACTGCCGCAGCCCAGCAACAAAGGCATCACAGGCCTGTCCGACAGCATGGCGCCGGGTGATATCGCACAGCTGAGCAGGTCGGCGGCGTTGGTGTTTCGTGCCAGCTTCGAGGGGCCGATACCGGCGCATAATCAGCTGTACTGGCGCGGCCTGAGTCTGGAGCAGTTCGATGGTCGACGCTGGTCGCAGTCTGGAAGGGCGATGGTCAGTCAGGTGCCAGATTGGCAAAAGCGGGGGGACGAGATCACTTACAGCATCGTCATGGAGCCCAGCGGGCGCCCCTGGTTACTGGCGTTGGACATTGGCGAAACCCGCCTGGCGGACGTACGCCAGATGAACGATTTTCGCTTGCAGCGCCGGCACCCCATTGAGCAGACCTTGCTGTATGGCGTCAGCTCCTGGCCTAACGCGGTTCGCGAAACACAGCTGAGCGAAGGCGCCCGACGCCAAAATCTGCAACTGCCGCCTCGCGGCAATCCGCAGGCCCGGCAATGGGCTGCAGATTTGAGCCGCCGTCATCCGCATGCCGACACGTTGGTCGACGCGATGATGGCGCATTTCAGCGATGAGCCCTATCACTACACCCTGAAGCCGCCGGTGCTGGGTGCCGACAGCATCGATGACTTTCTCTTCAGCAGCCGCAGTGGTTTCTGCGGCCATTACGCGGGTGCAATGACCTTTGTCCTGCGCGCGGCAGGGATTCCGGCACGGGTAGTGGCCGGTTATCAAGGCGGTGAACTTAATCCGGACGGCCAATACCTGAGCGTGCGCCAGTTCGATGCCCACGCCTGGGTTGAATACTGGCAACCGGGAATAGGTTGGCGTAGCGTGGACCCCACTGCCGCCGTCGCCCCGCAACGGATCGAGCAGGGGCTGGAGCAGGCCTTGGCAGCGGATGAGCCGTTTCTCGAAAATTCGCCTTTTTCAACCCTACGTTACCGAAACTTGCCATGGCTCAATTCGCTGCGATTAAGTTGGGATAGTCTCAACTATGGCTGGCAGCGTTGGGTCCTGGGTTATCAGGGTCAGCAGCAAGTACTGGTGCTCAGTCGCTGGTTTTCAGGCTTCGACGGTGCGGCGTTTTTTGGCGGTGTTGCAGCGATCATAGGGCTACTGGCCTTGTGGTTGTTCAAACCCTGGCAGCGCGAAAGCGACCCGCAACTCCGATTATTCAAGGCATTTGAGCGATTATTGGCGCGACACGGTGTGCATCGTCGGCAAGCAGAGGGTGCACATGATTTTTCCCGGAGGGCGGCCCTGCAGCTTCCGGCGCAAGCTGCGGCTATCCTGGCCTTCGTCATCGAATTCGAAGCCCAGCGTTATGCTGGCAAGACGCCGTCGTTGACACCATTGCGGCGACAATTGAAGCAATTGCGGCGAAGTCTGCCGTGGCGATTTTCAACAATAAAAGTCGAAGAGGAGCAATAGCATGTCTGAACGGGTGGATCGTCTTGTCGCTCAGGTGTTGGCCCTTGAGGTAAAACTCATGGCCTGTCATGCGCGGTTGACCGCCGAGACGGACAGTGAGGCGCTGCATGACCTGCGTATCACCGTACGGCGCTTACGCAGTCTGCTGCGACCATTGCGTGACCTGCCCGGCGTCGAGCAGCTTGAAGCTGCGGCCAAAGAGGTGGGGCAGCTGACCACGCCGCTGCGTGACAAGGAGGTGCTGGCTGCCTGGCTGCATCAACAGGGCATGATTCAGGCGGCGAAACAGCGTAGCGATTCATTGAGCGAAGCCTATGCCGCCGTCGCAACCTCTCCGGCACTGGCTCGACTGTTTAGCGTGCTGGAAGCATTCCCGCGTTTTGTTCGCGCGTCACAGCATCAGAAGTTATTGCGTGGCTTGCACACGCTTATCGAAAAGCGACTGAACAAGCAATGGAAGACGCTCAAGGCTGCGATGAATGATCCTGAACATGATCGCCATCGTCTGCGCCTGCTGATCAAGCGCGTACGCTACGGCGCCGAGGCATACCCGGACTTCAGCCATTCCAGCAAAAAAATCCAGGCCAGCCTGAAGGCTGCGCAAGGTGAATTGGGCACTTGGCACGACCATCTGCAATGGCTGACACGGGCCGAGCAAGAACACGATCTGGCACAGTGTGTGGTGGGTTGGCACTTGGGGATCGTGCGCGCCGAACGCAAAGCCGATGCGGCGCTGGAGCGTTTGGGTAAGGTATGTTTTGGTCGTTAGGTCGAATTCAGGCCGCAGTTTGGCGTAAATGTACCCTGCGCATTGGCACCGCGCTGGTTAAGATCCATGCAGCGTTTTTCTTCCGTTTACAGGCATGAGGTCTGCATGAGTTTTTCTGGCTTGGTTGACGCCGTACGTGATAATCCCTTGTCCGTGGTCATTCCCTCTGAATGGTCGCAAGGTCGCGCCTGTTTTGGCGGGTTGATGGCCGCGTTGCAGTTTGAGGCAATGCGCGCAAAGGTCCCGGCGGATCGGCCGATTCGCTCGTTGGCGATTACATTTGTCGGTCCTGCCGAGTCGGGTGTGCCAATCAGCTTCGACGTGGAAGTGTTGCGTGAAGGCAAGGCGGTCAGCCAAGTGCTGGGGCGTGCCTCTCAAAATGGTCAGGTCATGACCCTGGTTCAAGGCAGCTTCGGCGCGCCCCGTGAATCGACGATTGCAGTCCAGTCTTTGCCCGCACCCACCCTGAAACCGATGGAAGACTGTCAGGAGTTGCCCTTTATTAAGGGGGTAACGCCTGAGTACCTGCGCTTCATGGTCATGCGCTGGGGCCTGGGTGGTTTGCCTTTCAGCAATACACCGTCGATGGAAATCGGCGGGTATGTGCGTATGCGCGGTGAGGTCAAAGAGGAGCGCCTGACTGAAGCGCATCTATTGGCGTTGGTCGACACATGGCCGCCTGCGTTACTGCCGCATTTAAGCAAGCCTGCGCCCGGAAGCTCACTGACCTGGACCATCGAGTTCGTCCAGCCGCTGCCAGTGGTTAGCACGCTGGAGTGGTGTGTGTACCGGGCAGTGATCGAGCATGCCCGCGATGGCTACGGGCATACCGCTTCTGCATTGTGGTCGCCTCAGGGTGAGTTGATCGCGATCAGCCGGCAGACGGTCACTGTGTTTGGCTAGGTTTGTTTTAACCGCTGACATCAATGACGGTGGCGATGACGTTCTTTCCAGGCTCGCCACCAGCCGCCGCTGAGTACGAAGCGTGGAAAAGTCACGAACTGCTCGACTAGCAAACGCTGGAGCGCATCGTTGCGATCAGTGAACGGCTCTGGCGATTGCGCTTCAAGTGAATGGCCGTGGCGCTGAAAACCCAGCGCCGCGATCAGACCGATCACTCCGATGGCAATCGATGAGAAGCTTAGGCCGAGCAGCCCGTCAACGATCAGTAGCGCCGCAACAATGAACAGCGGCACGGCGATCAAATGCAACGCCAGATTGGTCGGGTGCCGATGGTTATCGGCATAACCGCGCCATTGCCACGTGCGGAGATTGGGAAGTCGCTTGCCCATGCGGCAGTCCTCTTCGAAACACTGTTCAGATGGTCGAAGAATAGGCTGCGCCCCGGTTGTCAGCGAATCAAACCTGACTATGAGGCTCATAGCGTGGGCGTGGGCTCTAAAGCTTGAGCTGGCCGATGGCGCGGTTCAGCTCGCCTGCCAGGGTGGCCAACTCGCCGCTAGTTGTGGCTGAGTCGACGGTCTGTTGCACGGTTTGTTCGGTCACATCGCGAATGCTTACCACCGCCCGGTTCATTTCTTCTGCCACTTGGCTTTGCTGCTGGGCTGCCACGGCGATCTGGGTATTGCTTTCGCGCATTTGTGCAACCGCGCCGGTGATAGCTTCTAGCGCTTCCCCGGCTTCCTTCGCCTGTTGCACGCAGTCATCAGCCTTGAACGAGCTTTCTTGCATAAAGTCCACCGCGTCACGGGTGCCAGCCTGTAAGGCGGAGACCATGCTGGTGATTTCATCCGTCGAGGTCTGCACCCGTTTGGCGAGGTTACGGACTTCGTCGGCGACTACCGCAAATCCACGGCCCATCTCGCCGGCACGCGCGGCTTCGATGGCTGCGTTGAGGGCCAGCAGGTTGGTTTGTTCGGCGATGCTGTGGATGACGTTAACCACACCGTTGATTTTCTGACTGTCCTGAGCCAGTTGCTGGATCATCTCTGCGGTCTGCTGCACCCCGCTGGAGAGCCCGGCGATTGACAGCTGTACACGATTGACCACTTCTCTACCGCTGCCAGCCAGTGTATCGGCGGCCTGCGACTGGTCCCGGGTAGCATTGGCGTGTTGAGAGATATGAAACACTGTGGCGGTCATTTCGTTGATCGCTGTTGCAACCTGGTCAGTCTCGCTCTGCTGACCGAGCATGCCGTGGCGTACCTCGCTCATGCCTGCCGCCAGACGTCCCGCACCTATGTCAAGCCGTGCCGCAGTCTGGGCAACGGTATTGACCACGCGTTGGTAGCCGGCTTGCATGGCATTGAATGCCTTGGCCATCTGGCCCACTTCATCTTCGCCGATCAGGGGCACGCGAGCAGACAGATCGCCGCTTTTTTCTACGTGCAGCATCACGTCCTTGAGGGTGTTGAGGTGGCTGAGCAGAAAGCGGATCAGCAACTGTGAGGCCCCCAGCATGGCCAGTGTCAGGATGAACACAGCGATGGCGTACTGGGCGAAGCGATCTGCCAGTACTTGCATCAGACTCGGTGCGAAGGCCAGCACCGCGAGCTTCTGACCATCGGGTCGCGTGACCACCTGAGCACCGATCAGTGGATCGTCGCCTATCAGCGGCTGATGGCTTAACTCGACCCAGCCGTTGGCATTGCTCAACTCAGGCAATGGTTGCCCTTTCACGCTGGGCGCTTGACCCTGGGTATAGACCAGCAGATTGGCGCCGGAGGGCAGTGCTTGAGTGCCAGGCCAGGCACTGAGCAGGTGAGCCTGGGCCTGGGCTGAACCTTGCGCATCATCCACCCGGGCTTGTTGCTCAAGCTGCAAGGCGTACTGCACCAACATCAGCGTGGTGATAAAAGCGACCGCGTTCACGGCCCAGAACTTGTACTTCAAAGAAATGTTGCTAAGCCAGGCGCCCATGAGAGGTCTTCTTTTTGATTCGCGGAAATGAATGTAGGCAAGGTGCCAGCATTGTGCCGCCAATCTTTAGACGATCATTTGATATGGGTCAAGCAAATACTAGGGCTTAGTAGGCCCGGGGCTATCGGTCAGCTTCGACGCTGTCCGGTTCTATCCATGTCGGCAAGGCAAAAAAGGTGCGGGCGCACGCGGTGGTATGGGCGGAAAGGTCTTCCAGGCTTTCGCCCCGATGCAACGCAACTTCACGCAGTACTTCAGGCAAGTAGGCGGGTTCGTTGCGTCCACTTTTCGGTTTGGGTCGCAGGCTGCGCGGGAGCAGGTAAGGGGCATCGCTTTCCAGCATCAACCGGCCACGGGGGATTTCCCGGACCAATGGGTGCAGATGAGTGCCGCGTCGTTCATCGCAAATCCAGCCAGTGATGCCGATGTGCAGGTCCAGGTCCAGATAGCTGAACAGCGCACGTTGCTCACCCGTGAAGCAGTGCACCACGGCAGCAGGCAGGCGGTCGCGATAGTCGCGGAGGATCTCCAGCAAGCGCTGGTTGGCATCGCGTTCATGCAGGAATACCGGCAATTGCAGCTCTACGGCCAAGGCCAGATGTTCTTCGAGGACTTTTTCCTGCTGTGGACGCGGCGAGAAATCGCGGTTGAAATCCAGTCCGCACTCGCCGACGGCCCGCACTCGATCTTCTTTGAGCAACGCACGCAACTGGCGCTCGGTATCGGAGGTCCAATCGCTCGCTGCATGCGGGTGAATCCCCGCCGTGGAGAACAACCGTTGCGCCGTTTCGTCCAATTGTTGACAGAGCTCAAGAGCCTGCTCGCTGCTCTCGACACTGGTCCCGGTCAACACCAGTTGGCATACGCCGGATTGGTAGGCGCGATCGAGTACGGCCTGCTGTTTATTGGCGAAGCTTGAGTTAGTCAGATTGACGCCGATGTCGATGAGTTGCATGGTACTACCTCAGGCCTAAGGCTGATGAGAATATCAGAGCTTTGCCGATATAAAAAAATCCAGTTAATACAGCTGGTTATAAAAAAATATTGAAGTGTTTTCACCACTGCGGTTCGCCGTCACTCCGCAGATATCACAGGCTTTGGACTTTTTGCGGCTTCTTTTTTGGCACGCATTCCCCTGGAGAACGGATGACGCGACCCTCATTGTTGATCGTGCTTTGTTTGTTGGCGTTGCTGCCATTTCCTGCGGCTGCGCGACTTGCCGGGCCGCCTGTGGTGGTGCACAAAAGCCAGGTACGCGATCTGGCGGCTATTCGTAGCAGTAAAGTGCTGCGGGTGCTGGTCAATCAGAGTCGTAACAGCTCCGGTGAAGTCCAGGGCGAGGCGATCGGGGGCGAATATCACCGGTTGCACGCCTTCGAGCAATACCTCAATGGCCATTCGCGTGACGGGCAACAACTCACGCTGCAAATCATCCCCAAATCCAAGGATCAATTGCTCGCGGCATTGCAACGCGGTGAAGGCGATCTGGTCGCGCCGGGAGAGCTGCTCAACACCAGCGCTGCACGGAATATCGATGCCAGTGACCCGATTGTCAGTCATGTGCCGCTGATCGTGGTCGGTATCAAGGGGGAGCGCGGTTTCAAGCACGTCGAGCAGCTGTCCGGACACACGCTGACACTGCCCACCGGCAGCGCGGCCGACGAGGCGGTCCACCAGCTCAACCAGAAGCTGGCATTGCGCAAACTGCCGCCGGTCAAGATCGAATGGGTTGATCCCAGCCTCGCCGTTGAAGATGTCCTGGAAATGGTCCAGGCCGGAATCTTTCACCTGACGGTTGTCGAACAGCCGATTGCCGAGCGCTGGGCCAAGGTCCTGCCCAAGCTGCGAGTGGATCGGACGTTGGTCTTGAGCACCCGTGGTGACATGAACTGGTACGTGCGCCGCGACGCATCAATGTTGCGTGCAAGTATTGATCGCTTTCTCAAGACCTACCGTGTTCCGGCGGATCAGGATGCGGCGTTTAAACGGGCCTACCAACGTCTGTATCAGGTGCACAATCCTTTGGCTCGCGACGACCGTCAGCGGTTGGAAAAACTGCGGCCGATCCTGCAGCGCACGGCAGATGAGCAGGGCATGGATTGGCTGAATCTGGCGGCCTTGGCTTTTAAGGAGTCAGCGCTGGACCCCAGAGTGAAAGGGGGTAGCGGCGCAACGGGGTTGCTGCAAATCACCCCGTCTGCCGCGCAGCGAGTGGGCGTCGACAATATTCAAAGCCTGGACAGTAATGTCCAGGCCGGTGCCAAGTACCTGACCATGATCCGGCGCAAATTTTTTTCCAGCTCCCGCGTCAACGAACGTGAGCGTATGGCGTTCGTCCTGGCGGCTTACAACCTAGGGCCGGAGAGAGTGCAGAGCATGCGTACCGAGGCGCGGCGACGTGGGCTGAATCCGAATCAGTGGTTTTTTCAGGTCGAGCGAGTCGCCCTGGAGCAGGCGGGAGTGGGCGTCGTGAGCTATGTTAACAGCGTCAACAAGTATTACCTGGCGTTCGATCGAGAGCGGGAGGCTTTGGAGACGCAGTCGCAGAAGGGTGAGGCGAGAACGTTTACGCCATATAAATGATCTACATTATCGATGTTTATGCCGCTACTTTTAGGGTTTTAACATTGGCTAGTTTGATTATCATGGTGGCCAACATACTTCTCCTACAAAGGAATGAACGCGATGAGCACACTGATTAAAACCATTTTCGCAACCCGTGCCGGTTACGGCTTGACTGTCCTGCGTATTTTTGTGGGCATCATTTTCATCGGCCACGGTGGACAGAAACTCTTCGGCCTGTTTGGCGGTTATGGCTTGGCGGGTACCGCGCAATACATGGAAAGCATTGGTCTGGCGCCAGGTTATCTGATGGCGATGCTGTCCGGAGGTTCCGAATTTTTCGGTGGTCTGGCGCTGGTCATTGGCCTGTTAGCGCGACCCGCTGCGGCCTTGTTGACGGTGCTGCTCGTGGTCGCGATTTTCTCGGTGCACATCGGTAATGGTCTGTTTATGGCCAACAATGGTTATGAGTTCGCTCTGGCACTGCTAGGAGGAGCGGTCGCCGTGTTGATCGAAGGTGCTGGCAAGTTGTCGGTGGACAAGGCCATCGCCGATTGAGCGATCACCGTGACGAACAAGGCTCGCAATGTGCGAGCCTTGCTTTTTTTGCGACCTATGCCGTCTTGACAGTTCACAGGCAGCTTCTCTAGGATGCTGCTCATGCGCCGATTTAAACAGCTACTTGCGGGGCGCCAGGTGAGGTTGAACCCTTACCGACTGAAGTCTTCACAGGCTTCGAAATACCGCTAAAGCGCTGGTTCGGTGTTGCCTCTCACCGCTGCCCAGCGGGATTTTTGAGGCTGAGATAAAACACGATGAGCTGTCCGCGTCCCCTGATACGACTGTCCCCCTTTACGTCCCCCCTGACTCGCCGCAATCCAAGGATTCTGCTGGGAGGTTCGCATCAGCCGACGCTGCTGCGTTATCTCGAAGGCTGGCCAAAACGCAACGGTAAGCCAGCGGCCTTTCTCATCGAGTTCATCGACCATTGTGAATCCCTGTCGCGCTTTGCCAACGACCGGTTTGACCTTGCGGTGGTCCAGTCGCCGAGTGCTGACGAGGCTGAAGACTTCATTAAACATCTGATCCGTGTTGCCCGGCAGGGGCTGATTACTCGCGGTTGAATGTTAGACGCTGCTGTTTGTCTTTTGACTTGAGGCATTCAAGTGATCAGAAGTATTCGATAGCAACAATGTAACTGATCTGCTCACCGACGGGCGTTTGAACTCGAACTTCTGTATCCAGCGCTTTACCAATCAGGGCGCGAGCCAGCGGTGAGTCGATACTGATCAGGTTTTGCTTCAGGTCCAATTCGTCGGGTCCCACAATTCGGTAACGGGCTTCTATGCCCTCTTCGTCTTCGACAGTGACCCATGCGCCAAAATAGACTTTGCTCTGATCGCTGGGGTGTTCGCTGACCACCTTCAAGCTTTCGAGACGCTTGGTCAAAAAACGTACCCGGCTATCGATCTCGCGCAGCATCTTTTTGCCGTAGGTGTATTCGGCATTTTCTGAACGATCACCTTGTGCGGCTGCTTCACTCACGGACTGCGTGACCTGAGGGCGACGTACGTGCCAGAGTTCGTGCAGTTCGGCGCGCATCCGCGCTTCACCTTCGGGGGTAATAAGCGCGGTGCCAGCGGAGCGAGGAGGACGGTAACGGCTCATGGTCTGTCGCCTGGCGATTAGGATGCGCCAAGTTTATCAGCCATCACGTAGCACCGTCAGTGGGCTGACATTCAAGGCTCTGCGGGTGCCGAACACTCCGGCGCCGCCGACCAGTAGGGCGCCGATGATGGGTAATAACAGCAGCCAGACGTGGGGGTGCCATTGAAGGTCGAAAGCATAGCGGTACAGCGCAAAGCTCACCAGTTCGCAACCCAATGCAGCCAGCCCACCACTGGCTGCGCCTAACAGGCCAAACTCGATGCGTCGCGCCTTGACCAGCAGTGATCGCTCGGCACCCAGTGCGCGCAGCAGGGCGCCTTGGCGGATGCGTTCGTCGAGGGTTGCTTGCAGGCCGGAGAACAAAACCGCGAGCCCCGCCGCCAGCACGAACAGCAGCACGTACTCCACTGCGATCGTCACCTGAGCGAGAATGCTCCGAAGTTGCTCCAGCAGCGCTTCGACTTGAAGGATGGTCACCGCCGGGAAGGCGCGAGACAGCTCGACGATCTGTTGATCGTTCCCGGGTGCCAGGTAGAAGCTGGTCAGGTACGTGGTCGGCAAATCCTTGAGCGTACCGGGCTGGAAGATCATGAAGAAGTTGGGCTGGAAGTTGTCCCAATTCACTTCGCGCAGACTGGTGACCTCAGCTTCTCGGGCGGCCCCGCCGATGATGAAACTCATGCGGTCACCGAGTTTGAGCTTCAGGCTTGCTGCCAGTTTCGACTCTACAGACACCCCGGGAACTTGCTCGGCGGTGGTCGTTGCGCTGCTGTTCGTATTCGGCCACCAGTTTCCTGCGCTCAGGCGATTGCCCTGCGGCAGTTCGGCGGCCCACGTCAGACTGAGGTCTCGTTCAGTCGCGTTTTCGCCACGCGAGTCCTTGCTCACGATGTTGCGGACGGGCTCGCCATTAATGCTGATCAAACGTCCAGGCACGACGGGATAAAGCGGCGCAGCATGGGTGGAGAGGCTAGCCATCCGTTCGGTGAAGGTGTCTTTGTCAGCCGGGAGGATATTGAGCGCAAAATAATTCGGTGCATCTTTGGGTAGCTGATTCTGCCAGGTGTCGAGCAGTTCTCCGCGCAGCAGGGCGATCAGTCCCATGGACAACAGAATCAGTCCGAATGCCAGCGATTGCCCGGCGGCGGCCAAAGGATGGCGCAGCAGTTGGCCCAGACCCAGTCGCCACGGTAGCGACGCACCTGCCAGCAGACGGCGCAGGCTTTGCAGCGCGAGCAGCAGCAAGCCACCCAAAACGACAGCGGCAATGATCCCTCCGCCAAGCAGGGCAAAGGTCAACACCAGGTCGAGACTCAAGCGCCACATGATCAGGCCGAGCGCTAGCAGCGCGGTACCGTAGACCAGCCACGAACTGGGAGGAATGGGTAGCATGTCGCGGCGCAGTACACGCAGGGGTGGCACGCGACCCAGCGCGGCCAGGGGTGGCAACGCAAAGCCGGCGAGGGCGACGAGGCCGGTACCGATGCCCGCGATGGCCGGTAGCAGGCCTCCGGGCGGGACGGCGGCAGGCAGCAAATCGTGCAGCAGGGCGAACAGACCCAATTGTGCGAGCCAGCCCAGCAGCGCGCCGGTGACGCTGGCCAGCAGCCCAAGCATTGCGAGTTGCAGGCTGAATAAAATCAGTGCTTCTCTGCGTGACAGACCCAGGCAGCGCAGCAAGGCGCTGGCATCGAAGCGTCGTGTTGCAAAACGGGCGGCCGACAGGGCCACAGCCACACCGGACAGCAAGACTGCTACCAGGCTGGCCATGTTCAGGTAACGCTCGGCCTTGCCCAGCGCACCACCAATCTGCCGATTGCCGTCGCGAGCGTCCTGTATGCGTTGATTAGCGGCCAATCCCGGGGTGATTGCCTGACGGTAGGTTTCCAGAGACTCATGGTTGCCGCGCCAGAGCTCACGATAGCTGACCCGGCTGCCGGGCTGGACGACGCCTGTCGCGGCAAGGTCCGTCAGATTGATCATCACTCTGGGCGTCAGGCTGTAGAAGTTGCCGGCGCGGTCGGGTTCGTAGGTCAGTACCCGACTCAGTCGAAGGGTTTTCGAGCCGACGTCGATACTGTCGCCAACCTTTAGATTCAGTGCCGCAAACAATCGTGATTCGGCCCAGGCTTCACCCGGATTCGGTCGGCCACCGGATGCCTCTGCTTGATAGGGCGCCTCGGCGCTCTTTAGCTCGCCGCGCAAGGGGTAAGCAGTGTCCACCGCTTTGACGCTCGCGAGTTGAATGCCGCTGTCAGTAGCAATCACGCTGGAGAATTCGACCACCTGTGCGTGGTCCAGCTTTAACTGCTTGCCTGCTTCGATCTGCGTTGGTTGGGCGGGGCTGGTGCCTTCGAGAATCAGGTCCGCGCCGAGAAACTCGGTGGCGCGCAGCAGCATCGCCCCATTGAGGCGAGCGCCGAAGTAGCCGATGGCGGTGCTTGCTGCCACGGCAACCAGCAAGGCAAAAAACAACACCCGCAACTCTCCGGCGCGTGCGTCGCGCAGGAGTTGGCGAGTCGCAAGGCTCAGCAGACGAAGAAGCGGCAAGCGTGCCATCAAGGCTCCAGAGGGGTGACCAATCGGCCACCTTCAAGACGGATCATGCGCTGGCAGCGATGCGCCAGACGTTCGTCATGGGTGACTAGTACGAGTGTCGTGTGACGCTCTCTGTTCAGCTCGAACAGCAAATCGCTGATCCGTTCACCGGTGTTGCTGTCGAGGTTACCTGTTGGTTCATCGGCAAACAGCACGTCGGGATTGGCGGCAAAGGCCCGGGCAATGGCCACCCGTTGTTGCTCGCCACCGGAAAGCTGGCGTGGCGAATGCGTCAGGCGTTGGCCCAGCCCCACGCGTTCGAGCAAAATCCGGGCGCGCTCGCGGGCGTCCTTGCGGCCTTCGAGCTCCATGGGCAGCATGACGTTTTCCAGTGCATTGAGACTGTCGAGCAGTTGAAATGACTGGAAGACGAATCCGACATGCTCCGCACGGATACGCGCACGCTGATCTTCATCGAGATCGCTGAGGTTGCGTCCGGCCAGTGTGACTGCTCCGGCGCTGGGTAAGTCGAGTCCCGCCAGCAGGCCGAGGAGGGTGGATTTGCCCGATCCAGAGGCGCCGACGATGGCCAGACTGTCTCCTTTGTTCAGTTCCAGGGAGAGTTCGTGCAGGATAGTCAGGTCACCTTCGGTGCTGGGGACCACTTTGCTAAGGTTCCGAGCACTGAGAATACTTTCGCTCATGGAGAATCCGATGCGTGCGTGGTTTTTAAGTGCTGGCCTGGTTTTGCTGTTGCTGTCTCAAGGAGCTGCGGCGGGCACAGTGCTGATCGTTGGCGATAGTATCAGCGCTGCTTTCGGCCTGGATACCCGGCTGGGCTGGGTATCATTGCTGGAGCAGCGCCTGCAGAAGGAGGGTTTCACCGATAAGGTGGTCAATGCCTCGGTCAGTGGCGACACCAGTGCTGGAGGCCAGGCGCGGCTGCCAGCGCTGCTTGCAGAGCATAGACCGCAGTTGGTAATCCTGGAGTTGGGCGGTAATGACGGGCTGCGCGGACAGCAACCTGCGCAATTGCAACAAAATCTTGCGTCGATGATTCAGCAGTCGCAGAAGGCAGGGGCCAAGGTGCTGCTTTTGGGGATGCGTATTCCGCCCAATTATGGCGCCCGCTATACCCAGGCTTTCGAGGCGGTTTACAGCAATCTGGCAGAGCAGGAAAAAGTCCCGTTGGTGCCGTTTTTCCTTGAGGGTGTGGGCGGTATTCCCGAGTTGATGCAGGCCGATGGTCTACACCCGGCCGCCGCGGCACAGGGCAAGTTGCTGGAAAACGTCTGGCCGACGCTAAAACCGCTGCTTTGACGCTTTTCTAGCGGCGAACTTTGGGCTAAGGTGGCGCCCCGATTTGGAGCCCCCGATGCCGCGTCCCGCCTGGTCTTTATTTGCCTATCAACTGATCGAGCCTGATGAGCAACTCGACTTGTTCGCGTGCCAGGAAGTGCGGGTGCATCTGGTCGCGCGCCAGCTTGAGTTGGGTGGCTCGATCGACCGCACATTGTGTGGCACGTTGTTGCCAGCACAGCCTCGCTGGTCGGGTGTCAATTCGGCGAAGCTTCGTGATGAGCGTCTGTGTTCGCTGTGTCGGGCGATTCTCGAGGCGCAAAAGCGGGGTACGCGCCCTATTTGGCCAGAGCTTCGATTCAGTCAGTAAATCGTTAGCTGCCTCCCGATTTTATGGTCGGCGGTGTACAATTCCTTCACTTTACTTCCCGTCGCTTATCCCAAGGATTTTCCGGATGTTGTCGCGCATTCCTGCCGTCGCTCGCTGTCTGTCACTTGCTGCGCTCTGTGCGGCGGGCCCCGTCACTGCATTAGAGTTCCCTCTGCCCCCTCCGGGCGAAGATATTGTCGGTCAGGTTCAGACCGTAACCGCAAAATATGAAGATACCTTCGCCGACTTGGGGACCCGCTACGATTTGGGTTATCTGGAGATGATCGCAGCTAACCCTGGTGTCGATCCGTGGTTGCCGGGGGCGGGTACCCAAGTGGTATTACCAACGCGTTTCGTATTGCCGCCTGGTCCGCGTGAAGGCATCGTGATCAATCTGGCTGAGTACCGTCTTTACTATTACCCCAAAGGCTTGAACGTGGTTCACACCTATCCGTTGGGGATTGGTCGTGAAGGGTGGGGTTCACCTCTCGCGTTGACCAAAGTGACAGCAAAGATACCGAATCCGACCTGGACGCCGCCTGCTTCGATCAAGGCCGAGCATGCGGCTGACAATGATCCGCTGCCTAGCGTCGTACCGGCCGGTCCCGACAATCCGTTGGGGCCGTTCAAATTCAGTCTCGGTTTGCCGGGTTACCTGATCCACGGTTCGAACAAGAAATTCGGCATTGGCATGCGTACCAGTCACGGCTGCTTCCGCATGTACAACAACAACGTGCTGGAGATGGCAGGTATGGTGCCGGTCGGTACGCCAGTGCGGATATTGAACGAACCCTACAAATTCGGCATCAGTGGCGGCAAGGTCTATCTGGAAGCGCATACGCCTTTGGACGACAAGGGCAATCCATCGGTCGTCGACAAGCACACTGCAGTGATCAATGCCTTGCTAAAGCGTGAGGATCTGGCCAACAACCTGCGCATGAACTGGGACGTGGTGCGGGATGTGGTGGCTGCAGAGGATGGCATGCCGGTTGAGATCGCAGTGCCGAGCGGGTCGGTGGTGTCGAGCGAGCCGCTCAATATTCAGTAATCGCCTGCAAGCGAACCCGTCTGCCTTGCCTTGAATTCCAAGGCTGGGTAGGCGGGTTTTTTATTGTCTGGGGTAAAACGAAGGCAATAAAAAAGCCGATCCAGAACTGGATCGGCTTCTCAATAATCCCGAAAGATTATTACTTACGGCTTGCTTTATCCAACATACGCAGAGCGCGTTCGTTGGCTTCGTCAGCAGTTTGCTGAGCTTTTTGAGCAGCAGCCAGAGCTTCATCAGCCTTGCGATAGGCTTCATCAGCGCGTGCTTGGGAGCGAGCAGCTGCGTCTTCGGTAGCAGTCAGACGAGCTTCGGTTTCTTTGGAGACGCTGCTGCAACCAGTAGCCAGAATTGCGGCCAGAGCCAAAGCAGAGAATTTCAGAGCGTTGTTCATCGTGTTCACCTTCCAGGACTTTCTAATGAATAGTCATCTCTCGAAAGTGAGAAAATGACCGCGATACATACTACCCATTGTTTGTAGTAAGTAAACTGAGGAAGCGCAAGAAGCGGGCAAATTTCTTGTGTTTTAAACTGTTCCGAACAACTTCTCGGGGGTTTTGTATAAAAAATATCCAATCGCCGGCATCAACTTGGCGGCGCTCGCACTAAATCGGGCAGGGCTCAAGGACGCCCTTGACCGGGTAACGAAGAGAATAGACGATTCGCGGGCTAGTATATGGCACCTCCCCATCGGGCACATGTTCCGTGTTTGTCGTGAGTTTGCTTTTTTGCGCGGGTACAGGGGGAACTTTCTCATCGGAGATTCGTCTCAGTCGGCAGCCCACGGCAATGTTCACGTCAACGGTCAGAGCGACCGTCGGATTTTTCAGCGCCTCCTGTGCAACAGCTTGAGCAAATACCGAAATGACGCCTACTATTTGCAGGTGCTCGTGTGTAGGAGAATGGCAAAGCTGTTCTCGATGTCCAAAACAGGCACAGGGGTGGCGTAGAGGTTCCTTCGCCGGAAAAACATCGGTAAGGTAGGGGTCTAATTTCAAGACCCGCGAGGAGCAGTGATGAGCGAGGCGTTGTCCATCCACCATGACCATGTTGGCCATCAATTCGAGACCAATGTGGACGGCCATCGTGCCTATCTGACTTATATGGACCTAGGCAAGCAGACCCTGGATATCTATCGGACGTTTGTGCCCAATGCCCTGCGAGGCAGAGGTATCGCTGCTGCATTGACCGAACAGGCGCTCGCGTACGCCGATAGCATGGGCTACACGGTGATTCCGTCTTGCTCTTATGTTGAGCGGTACATGGAGCGTCACCAGCGACATGCGGTAAAAATCTGATCAGGATGCCGCCACGATAATAAAAAACGCCGAGCATTTGCTCGGCGTTTTTGTCTCTGCAGTAATCAGTTGCGTTGGCGCTTGGGCAGCACATTCTTGAGTTTTGCGTGCATGCTGCGCAGGGTTTTCTCAGTGTTTTCCCAGTCGATGCAGGCATCGGTAACGGACACGCCGTATTGCAGCTCTTCAAGGTTTTTAGGGATCGACTGGCTGCCCCAGTTCAAGTTACTTTCAACCATCAGGCCAATGATTGACTGGTTGCCTTCGAGGATTTGGTTAGCAACGTTTTCCATCACCAGCGGTTGCAGGGCCGGGTCCTTGTTGGAGTTGGCGTGGCTGCAGTCGACCATGATGTTAGGGCGAATACCGGCCTTTTTCAGCGCCTGCTCGCATACGGCGACACTGACCGAATCGTAGTTAGGCTTGCCATTGCCGCCGCGCAATACCACATGACCGTAGGCGTTGCCTTTGGTGGTGACAATAGATACCCCGCCTTCCTGGTTGATGCCCAGGAAACGATGGGGGCTGGAGACCGACTGCAAGGCGTTGATGGCAACGGTCAGACCGCCGTCAGTGCCATTCTTGAAGCCAACGGCTGAAGACAGGCCAGAAGCCATCTCGCGGTGTGTTTGTGATTCAGTGGTGCGCGCGCCGATGGCCGACCAACTGATCAAGTCCTGCAAGTACTGTGGTGAGATCGGGTCAAGAGCTTCAGTGGCTGCTGGCAGGCCCATTTCAGCCAGATCAAGCAGCAGCTTGCGGCCAATGTGCAGGCCGTCCTGAATCTTGAACGAGTCATCCATATACGGGTCATTGATCAGGCCTTTCCAGCCCACGGTTGTGCGCGGTTTCTCGAAGTACACGCGCATCACCAGGTACATGCTGTCCGACACTTCAGCGGCAAGGGCCTTGAGGCGATTGGCGTATTCGTGAGCAGCTTTGATGTCATGGATCGAGCACGGCCCGATCACTATGAACAGGCGGTGATCCTTGCCATCGAGGATATTGCGTATCACTTCGCGGCCCTTGGTCACCGTGCGCAGAGCAGCTTCTGTGAGCGGGAGCTCGCGCTTGAGCTGATCCGGCGTGATCAGGGTTTCATTGGAAGCAACGTTGAGGTCGTCAATCGGTAAATCAGCCATCGTGTTACTCGTCAGGTCACGGGTGCTGGCCGCCAACGATCCCCGTGCGGCGGAGCCCAGCACGATTGAGCACAGCGGGGACCGGAACCTTAGCGCGTTATCCGGCTGTTCGACAATGGGCAAACGCGGCTTTAATCCCGGCGGCATGGCCTGATCGCTATCTTTGACGGACAGATGGGGTGTCTATAAAGGCCAGGCCGTACACGATTTAAAGAGGAATTTACAAGCAGGCCCGTCGAGACGGATAGTGTACGGCCATCTTCAGGAAGTCTTTTGTGAATGAATTGGAACTGACCGACTTCGATGTGGATCAGCGTTTGCTGACGTTGCCGGGCACCTCGCTGGTCATTTTTACCAGCATCGGATGTGCCAGCTGTCGTTGGGCCAGGCAAGTGTTGCCTAGCCTCGATCTGCCTGTCGAGCGTGTGTGCTGGATTGACGCTGCTGAAAATGGGGGCGTGGTTCAGCGTTATCAGGTGTTCCATCTGCCGGCGTTGTTTGTGGTGCGTGACGGTGAATTCTATGGGGCCTTGCATGCTCGGCTGACGTTGTCCGAGCTCAGCGCTGGCTTGAATCGGGTGTTGAGTGTTGATGCTGAAGAGTTGCCATGACGGGGAGTTGCGAGGGTGAGTAAAGCAAAACGGGTACGGATCGGAATTATAGGCACCGGTGCAATTGGCGGTTTTTACGGTTTGATGCTGGCACGTGCCGGCTTTGATGTGCATTTTCTGTTGCGCAGCGAGTTTGCCTCAGTTGCACACAATGGCCTGCATCTGGACAGTGCCGTTCATGGCGCTCTGACCTTGAATCCGGTGCAGGCTTATTCCTCGGCTGCGGATATGCCGCCTTGCGATTGGTTGCTGGTCGGTACTAAAACCACCAGTAATGTGGACCTTGCACCGATCATCACCCAGGCTGCAGCGCCTGGCGCTAAAGTGCTGTTGCTGCAAAATGGTCTGGGCGTCGAGGACGATCTGCAGCCATTGTTGCCAGCGTCGCTGCACCTGTTGGGTGGTTTGTGCTTTGTCTGTGTCCACCGAACTGCGCCGGGGGTTATCACGCATCAGGCGTTGGGTGCGGTAAATCTCGGGTACCACAGCGGTCCGGCAACTGACGCGGTGTCTCGGTTGAGCATCACCGAGGAGGGGGCTGAGCTGTTTCGCAAGGCCGGGCTGGAATCCCAGGCGACGCCCAGCTTGTCTCAGGCGCGCTGGCAGAAATTGGTGTGGAATGTTCCGTATAACGGTCTGTCCGTGCTGCTGAGGGCGAGCACCACACCATTAATGGGCGACGCGAATAGCCGCGAGTTGATTCAGGCAGTCATGAGCGAAGTGGTGCAGGGGGCTCGGGCATGTGGGCACGCCTTGCCCGAGGGGTACGCTGAACATCTGTTTGCCGTGACAGAAAAAATGCCGGATTACAGGCCGAGCATGTACCTTGATTTTCTGGAAAAACGACCCTTGGAGTTGGATGCTATCTATGCCAAGCCATTGGCGGCAGCGCTGAAATCCGGGCATGACATGCCGAAAATTCGCGCGTTGTACCAAGCATTGGCCTTCATCGATACGCGTAACGGCTGATACAGCCAGGCAGGGTGATATATGGCTACGGGTCTAGGTAAAAAATTGGTCCTGGCGATTTCTTCGCGAGCTTTGTTCGATCTGCGCGAAAGCCATGCGGTGTACGAGGCTGATGGCGTGGCGGCGTATCGCCAATACCAGATCGAGCATGAGGAAGAGATCCTTGAGCAGGGCGATGCGTACCTGTTGGTGGAGAAACTCCTTAGCCTCAATGCCAGGCTTGAGGCGTCGCGGGTCGAAGTCATCCTGGTTTCGCGCAACAGCGCCGACACGGGGCTGCGGGTATTCAATTCGATTCAGCATTATGGCCTGGACATCACGCGTGCTGCCTTCGTCGGCGGACGCAGCCCTTATCCGTATCTGGCGGCGTTTGGCTGTCATTTGTTTCTCTCGACCCACGCCGAGGATGTACGCAGCGCGCTGGATGCCGGCTTTGCCGCGGCGACGATTCTGTCGGGCGGTGCACGCCGTGCAGCCAGCGCCGAATTGCGTATCGCGTTTGATGGCGACGCGGTGCTGTTTTCCGATGAGTCCGAGCGGGTCTATCAATCCGACGGGCTGGAGGCGTTTCAGGCCAGTGAGCGTGAGTCAGCGCGCGAGCCGTTACGTGGGGGGCCGTTCAAGCCCTTTCTTGCCGCGCTGAACCTGTTGCAGCGCGAGTTTCCCGAGGACGCTTGCCCAATCCGTACCGCACTGGTTACCGCGCGCTCTGCGCCCGCGCATGAGCGGGTGATTCGCACATTGCGAGAATGGAATATTCGTCTGGACGAGTCATTGTTTCTGGGTGGTCTGGAGAAATCGGCGTTTCTTGAAGCCTTCGCCGCCGATGTGTTTTTTGACGATCAGCCTGGGCATTGTGAAAAGGCGCGTGATGTCGTCGCAACGGGGCATGTGCCGCATGGCATCAGCAATGAAGTAAAGCCTTGAGCCTTTGTTTTCTCGTGAGATAGCGGCCGCCGCAGTCGTCAAGGCGCTGCTAAGCTGAGTCAATCTCCGCCACTATTGGCAATCGAGGAGGTCGTATGATTCGTTCAATGCTGTATGCCACTGACCTCGGTCTTTATGCGCCTTATGTCCTGCAGCATGCCTTGGCGCTGGCGCGAACCTTCAATGCCGAGCTGAATGTGATTCATGCGGTTGAGCCGATAGGGTTGTTCGCCGAGTCTGTTTTGCAGAGCTATCTTGATGAGGATACGTTGAAAGAGTTGCACAACCAGGGCTTGAACACCGTCATGGAAACGATTGAACAGCGCGTTCTGAATGGCTTTCGAGATGAGTTAGGCGAAAGTCATCAGGATCTCGCGTTGATTCGCACGGTGCGGGTGATGCAGGGGGATCCTTCCAGTGTGATCCTCGAGCAAGCGCAAAAGCTGGCCGTCGATTTGTTGATCGTCGGCAGTCACAGCCATGGCACAGAAGGCGATACGCCGCTGGGCCGTACCGTCGCCAGGGTTCTGCAATTGTCGGAGGTTCCGGTCTACATGGTACCCATGCATCGAGGGCGCGAATAAGTCTATGTGTCGCTGAAATTGAGCGTGCCATTGCTCTGTAAAAGTGATAAAAAGTTCTAGATTTATCAGTCTAACCATTAATATAGTTATATACCGTCGCTGATGACCGTGGCGTCTACTGCTTTGAGGGATACATATGAAGCTTCAACAATTGCGCTACATCTGGGAAGTGGCGCACCACGACCTCAACGTTTCCGCTACGGCTCAGAGCCTGTATACCTCGCAGCCAGGGATCAGCAAGCAGATCCGCTTGCTTGAAGACGAGCTGGGCGTCGAAGTGTTTGCCCGTAGCGGCAAACACCTGACCCGGGTCACGCCGGCCGGTGAAAGAATCATTACTACCGCTGGCGAGATCCTGCGCAAAGTCGAGAGCATCAAGCAGATCGCCCAGGAGTTTTCCAACGAGAAGAAAGGCACGTTGTCGATTGCTACCACCCACACCCAGGCGCGTTATGCTCTGCCGCCAGTGATCAGCAGCTTCATCAAACAATACCCGGACGTCGCGCTGCACATGCATCAGGGCTCGCCGATGCAGATCGCCGAAATGGCGGCGGATGGTACTGTGGACTTCGCTATCGCGACTGAAGCGCTGGAGTTGTTCGGTGATCTGGTGATGATGCCGTGCTACCGCTGGAACCGTTGCGTCGTTGTGCCGCAAGGTCATCCGCTGACCAAGGTGCCAAAACTGACGTTGGAAGTACTGGCCGAATACCCCATCGTGACCTATGTCTTTGGTTTTACTGGCCGGTCAAAGCTGGACGAAGCGTTCAGCCACCGTGGCCTGACCCCGAAAGTGGTGTTTACTGCCGCCGATGCGGACGTGATAAAAACCTACGTCCGTCTGGGCCTGGGTGTCGGTATCGTGGCAAAAATGGCAGTAGACGCCAAGCTCGACAGCGATCTGGTGGTGCTTGATGCCAGCGAGCTGTTCGAAGCGAGCATCACCAAGATCGGTTTCCGTCGCGGTACCTTCCTGCGCGGTTTCATGTGCGACTTCATCGAGAAGTTCGCACCGCATCTGACCCGCGAAGTGATGGCCAAAGCCATCCAGTGTCACAACAAGCAAGAGCTCGAAGAATTGTTCGAGGGTGTCGAGTTGCCAGTTCACTGATTGCGATCAAGACGGTGTGCCTGGCACACCGCATCAAACCCTTCGCGAATAAATTGGCGAAGGCGGCGCAAGTCTTACACCTTGGCGATCAGATTTCCTGAGTGCAGTCCGCACTCTTTCTGCGTAGATTCTTCCCACCACCAACGGCCTTCGCGTTCGTGCTGGTTCGGCAGCACAGGACGCGTGCAAGGCTCGCAGCCGATGCTGATGAAGCCACGCTCATGCAAGGTGTTGTAAGGCAACTCCAGCATGCGGATATAACCCCAGATCTCTTCGCTGGTCATCTGCGCCAACGGGTTGAATTTGTACAGCGTGCGCTCAGGGGTGGAAAAGGCGTTGTCTATTTCCAGGGCGGCAACTTCGCTGCGGGTGCTAGGGCTCTGATCCCTGCGTTGACCGGTAGCCCAGGCTTTGACCTCTGCCAGTTTACGGCGCAACGGCTGGATTTTGCGGATACCGCAGCATTCGCCATGGCCATCCTTGTAGAAACTGAACAGTCCCTTTTCTTTGACGAAAGGTTCGAGCACGCGCTGATCCGGCGAAATCAGCTCGATATCAATTTTGTAATGCTCACGCGTCTGTTCGATGAACCGATAGGTTTCCGGGTGCAGACGACCGGTGTCGAGGCTGAACACTTTAACGTTTTTGTTCAGCTTCCAGGCCATGTCTACCAGCACTACATCTTCGGCACCGCTGAATGAGATCCATAACTCATCGCCGAAATGCTCGAAGGCCAGCTTCAGAATGTCCTGTGCAGATTTGTTTGCGTAAGTCGCTGCAAGTTCGGCGACGTTGAAGGGTTGGCTCATCAGGCGGCTTCCTAACAGGTATGGCGCTTCGCGCTCGTAATAGGTGTGATAGTAACAAAATCTTTTGGGTAATTGCCGGTTGGCGTCGGTGCTGCACTGCTGGAAATAATTGATCAGACGACCTAAAGTGCCGCTTCTTTTTTGAAGTCCCCTCTAGGAGTGTTCTGTGGAAATTGCCTGTCTCGACCTGGAAGGCGTGCTGGTCCCGGAGATCTGGATCGCCTTTGCTGAAAAAACCGGTATCGAATCGCTGAGGGCGACCACCCGGGATATTCCCGATTACGACGTACTGATGAAGCAGCGTCTGCGGATTCTCGATGAGCACGGCTTGAAGCTTTCCGATATTCAGGAGGTGATCGCGACCCTCAGCCCACTGGACGGCGCCATCGAATTCGTCAACTGGCTGCGCGAGCGTTTCCAGGTGGTGATTCTGTCGGACACCTTCTACGAGTTTTCACAGCCACTGATGCGGCAGCTGGGCTTCCCGACCTTGCTCTGCCATCGTCTGATCACCGACGAGACGGACCGTGTCGCCACCTATCAGCTGCGTCAGAAAGACCCGAAGCGTCAGTCGGTTTTGGCTTTCAAGAGTCTGTACTATCGCGTCATTGCAGCCGGTGATTCGTACAACGACACCACCATGCTCGGTGAAGCTGACGCGGGTATCCTCTTCCATGCGCCGGAAAACGTGATCCGCGAATTCCCGCAGTTTCCAGCGGTACACACCTTCGAGGACCTGAAGAAGGAATTCCTCAAGGCGTCGAGCCGTGAATTGAGTCTGTAAGGTTGAACCCGCAGCGCGTTGGCCGCAAAGGCCAGCGCGCTACGCTTAAAGAGCCTGCAACGTATCGAGCAGCACCCGCACCTTGGTGATTGACTCTTGGTATTCGGCTTCACACTCCGAGTCGGCGACAATGCCGCCACCGCCCCAGCATGAAACCCGTCCATCCTTGATCAGCAGGCTGCGAATGGCGATGGAGCTGTCCATCTCGCCGCGCACATCCAGATATATCAATGAGCCGCAGTACAGCGCCCGACGCGAGGGTTCCAGCTCGTCGATAATCTGCATCGCTCGAATTTTCGGCGCGCCAGTGATCGAGCCTCCGGGAAAGCTGCCGGCGATCAGGTCCAGCGAATCCTTATCCGCAGCCAGTTCCCCCGTCACGCTGCTCACCAGGTGATGCACGTTCGGGTAACTTTCCAGGCTGAACAGTTCCGGGACTGTCACCGAGCCAGTCTTGCAGCTACGGCCCAGATCATTTCGCAGCAAATCGACGATCATCAGGTTTTCTGCGCGGTCCTTGGGGCTGCTCAGTAACTCGGCGGCATAGGCGGCATCTTGCGTCGTGTCCTTGCTGCGAGGGCGGGTGCCTTTGATCGGGCGTGTTTCCACTTGGCGGTTACTGACCCGCACAAAACGCTCCGGGGACAGGCTCAGCACGGTGTTGTTATCAGGCAAGGTCATGTAGCCGGAAAAGGGCGTCGGGCACGCCCTGCGCAAGGCGCAGTAAGCCGCCCAAGGGTCACCTTGGCAATCGGCCTGGAAGCGCTGGGAAAAATTGACTTGATAACAGTCGCCGGACTGGATGTAGGCCTGAATGCGCATAAACGCGCGGCGGTAATCACGTTCAGTCAGGTCGGCTTTGAAGGCGCCGATCAGTTTGAAGGTCGCCGAATCGGCGGCAGACGCTTGTGAAAACAGCGTGAGCAGGCGCTGCCGTTCGCTGTCGGGTAATGCGGGATGGAATACCAATTGACTGGTGCCTTGCTGGTGATCACTGATCATCGCCCAGGCATAAACACCGAAGCGCGCATCAGGCAGTTGCAGATCATCGATGGCGTGGGCGGGCAGAGGCTCCAGACGCCGACCAAAATCGTAACTAAGGTAGCCGATCAGTCCTCCTGCAAATGGCAGCGGGTATTCTTCAGGCAGTTGCGCGGTGCCTAGTTGATCAAGACTCTGGCGCAGGCGTTGGAGGAAGTCGCTGCCGGTTTCGTCATGTTGGACCCATAACTGTTCAGTCGGCCAGGCGCTTAGTAGATCGAATCGCCCGCGTTCAGCGCTGGGTCTGCCGCTATCGAGCAGCACGGCCCCCGGTGCATGGCGAACCCTCGAGAAATACTCGGCGGGGTTGGGATGGTAGGGCAGAGGGTGTACAGAGCAGGTCGGCATTCGAAACAAATCAGTGTCGGCGTGAGGGCGAGGATTGTAATCCTCAGAGGGTTCGACTCCTAGCGGGAAGTCAGGAAACCACGGGGACATGCCCAAACAGCTCTTGCACGAAACGCACCCTCTCTTCCGGGGTTTCCTGCTCGCCGTTAAGTGCCAACTGTTCAAGGCGAGCCTCGACGGCATGAGCCCGATGGGTCAAGCCGCAGTCATTGGCGATCTGGATATTCAGGCCGGGGCGGGCATTGAGTTCAAGAATCAGCGGGCCTTTCTCCTGGTCCAGGACCATGTCGACGCCGATGTAGCCCAGCCCGCACAGCTCATAACAGCCAGCGGCGAGTTTCATGAAGCCGTCCCAGTTCGGCAATTGCACGCCGTCCACAGCGTTGGTGGTGTCCGGGTGTTTACTGATGATGGTGTTCAGCCAGGTGCCGCGTAAGGTCAGGCCAGTGGCGAGGTCGACCCCGACGCCGATAGCGCCCTGGTGCAGGTTGGCCTTGCCGCTGGATTGACGTGTTGGCAAGCGCAGCATGGCCATGATCGGGTAGCCCATCAGCACGATGACGCGGATGTCGGGCACGCCTTCATAGCTGATGCTCTTGAAGATCTGGTCCGGCGTGACCCGGTATTCGATCAGCGCACGATCACGGTGCCCGCCCAGTGAATACAGACCGGTAAGGATGCTGGAGACTTGATGTTCGATTTCTTCGTGGCTGATGATTCTGCCCGAGACCGTGCGAAACCGGTCTTCGAAGCGGTCAGCGATCACCAGAATTCCGTCGCCACCCGCACCTTGCGCCGGCTTGATCACGAAGTCGTTGCGCCCGCCGATGATCTCGTCGAGCTTTTCGATTTCTTTTTCAGTGGAAATGACCCCGTACATCTCCGGCACATGGATACCGGCCAGGATCGCACGCTCTTTGGTGATGATTTTGTCATCGACGATCGGGTACAGGCTGCGCTTGTTGTACTTGAGTACGTAATCTGCGTTGCGCCGGTTGATACCCATGATGCCCTTGGCTTCCAGGGCCTTCCAGGTCTTCCAGAAGCCGATCATTTTGGCTCGTCCTTGAGGAACGCCTTGAAGCGCATCAGTTCGGTCAGGCGGTAGCCGCGATAACGTCCCATCGCCAGCATGAAGCCCACGAGAATCAGCAACACGGCGGGGAAGGTAAAGACGAAGTAAGTCAGTTCCGGCACGCTCATGATGAGGTGTGCCAGAGACGCTGCGAACAGGGTGCCAATGGCGACTTTCATCGCATGACCGCTGCCACGCTCTTCCCAGGTGATCGACAGCCGCTCGATGGTCATGGTCAGAATCACCATCGGGAACAGCGCCACTGACAAGCCACGTTCAAGGCCAAGCTTGTGGCTGAACAGGCTGATGGCCGCAATCAGTACCACGACGAAGGTCAGCACCACCGACAATCGCGGCAGCATTTGCAGCTTCAAATGCTCAAGATAGGAGCGTAATGACAGGCCGAGCGCGGTGATGATCGTGAACAGCACGATACCAAAGCCCAGCTGTGTCTCTCGGAACGCCAGGGCGATCAGCACCGGGGTAAAGGTGCCGAGGGTCTCCAGGCCAATCAGGTTACGCAGGATCAGGATCACCAGCACGCCAATCGGGATCATCACCATGATCATGAACGTCTGCTGGGTTTGTAGCGGCAGCCCGTAGAGCGAGTACCCAAGGAAGTGGTCGTCGGTGTTTGCGTCGGTCAGCTTGGCCAGGCGGATCGCGTTCATTTCACTGTTGTTGAGGGTGAAGTTCACCGTGGCTTTTTTTCCGCCTTCGACACTCACCAGGTTCTCATCGCCGATCCACCACGTCAGCCGATCTGTCGGCAGGCCTTGTTCGCCGTTGTCCGGGTTGAAGTACAACCAGTCTTTGCCGTTGAAACTGCGCAGCCACAACTCGGGGGTCTGAGGTTGATCGGTCGTCAGGCGTATGGTGTGCAGTTTTTCGACCGGTACGTGGGCAATGGACAGCAATAACTCAATGATTCTTGCCTTGTTCGAGGTCGACGTGTCACCCGCCAACAGCAGCTTTACGTTGTCGTCGCTGAGGTTGTTGACCCGCTTGATGGCTTCGGTAACAAAGGTTTCGATGTCCGCCGAGTGCTGGCGGATAGGTTCGAGCAGGGCTTCGGCGGCAATTTTTTCCGCGCCTTCAATGGCGATGCTGTCACGGAAAACCGAGCCTTTGATCTTGGGTTTATCTCCGCTGTAGCGTTTGGTCAGTACCAGGCGGTAGTAAAGTGTCTGGTTGCCGGTGGCGCGTCGGGCCGACCAGGTGACTTTGCGGTTGCCGTCGACGCGGTTGACGCTTACACCGTAATTGTTGGAGATGAAACTCTCGTTGAGGCTGACGTAGTCGTGGCTCAGGGGCGGTACGAACATCTGGATCTTGACTGGGTCTTTGGTGTTGGCGACGAACTCGACTTTGGCGTCGATGTTCCACAAGTCGTCCGTTTCATCCTCGGTCACTGGAATGCCGAGAACGAAAATCTGATACGCCGTGATCGCTATCCCCAGTGTCACCAGGACAGCAATCAGGATTTTCAGATGGAGGGTAATCGAGCGCATGGGTATTACTCTGCGGTATGAGCGTCGGTGGCACAGGCAGGCTTGCCCGCTGCGTATTTAAGACTCGGATCGACCAGCGCATCAAAGCGTTTGAGTGCTTCGGAACCTATCAAAAGCGGGTATTGGAATGCACTTCGGTCAGTCAAGTTCACTTCGATGCTGCGAATAGCAGTACCCATGCACACATCCAGGCTGATGACCGGGCGCGCGGTGTACTTTTTTTCATCGTCAGGGTCGTAATCGCCGGCGCGGCGCTTGATCTTGCTGACCCGTGCCAATGGTCGCTCGATCGGATGTGCGTGGGCATCGTCGATGGCCAGGTAGAAGCGCACCCAGGTTTCGCCATTGCGTTTGAAGCGCTTGATGTCGCGGGCGCTGAGGGAGGCGGTTTTGGCGCCGGTGTCGAGTTTTGCCGCGACTTGCAGATCGATGTCGGAGAGTGTGGCGTATTCGTTAAGGCCATACACAGTCTTGTCAGCCGCAGCACTTACACCGGGTAAAAGGAATAAACAGAATAATGTGGGGAAGGGCTTGAGTCTCATAAATCCTGGCGCGGTGAAAGGACTATCTTCGGGGCGAGGGCGGTTTTCACATAGCGCGCAAGCTTCCTCGTGCGCCTGACATACAGGTAGACGGGCATTGGTACCGGTTCCAGTCGACAGAGGCGCGCGGCATTCTAGCATGAAGGTTTTGCGCCGTGAGGATAGTAAGCAGCCTTCAAACGCTGTGGGAAACGTCCTTGTTGATGACGCGTCAAAAGCAGCGCTCATCAGGCAATTGTCGACAATGTTGTGTTTTTAATTGACTGATATACCCTTTATGGCTAGCTTTTATCGGTAAGATGTTGACAATGTGCTGCGTCTTATAGAAATCACGAGTCTCATATGAGACGATTTTCAGGCCCTGCCCGAGAGCGTGTTACGACGTATTCAATGGACCATCGCGCAACGCCGTTTTGTACCCGTTGAGCTGCGTTAATCAATCCTCCTATTTATAGAGAGAGTCGAAAACACCATGAGTGCCAACGTTGATCTGAACAATCGTCCGGACTACGACAAGGTCTTGCAAGATATCGCTGACTACGTCCTGAACTTCGAGATCGAGTCCAGGGAAGTGCTGGACACTGCGCGCAACTGCCTGATGGATACCCTGGGCTGTGGCCTTTTGGCACTGCGATTCCCTGAGTGCACCAAGCATCTTGGCCCAATCGTCGAAGGGACTATTGTGCCGTTCGGTGCACGTGTTCCTGGTACCCGTTTCAGTCTTGACCCGGTAAAAGCGGCTTGGGACATTGGTTGCATTGTGCGCTGGCTTGATTACAACGACACATGGCTGGCCGCTGAGTGGGGTCACCCGTCCGATAACCTCGGCGGCATTCTCGCCGTGGCGGACCATCTGTCGCAAAAGCGCGTCGCCAACGGTGATGCTCCGTTGACCGTGCGTGCCGTGCTTGAATCGATGATCATGGCTCATGAAATCCAGGGTGTTATTGCGCTGGAGAACTCGTTCAATCGCGTCGGTCTTGACCACGTATTGTTGGTGAAAGTGGCATCGACGGCTGTCACCGCCAAGCTGATGGGTGCTAACCGCGAACAGCTGCTGGCTGCGCTGTCTCATGCGTTCGTTGATGGTCAGGCGTTGCGTACTTATCGTCATGCGCCGAATGCCGGCTCTCGTAAGTCCTGGGCTGCGGGCGACGCCTCAAGCCGTGGCGTGCGTCTGGCCGATATCGCCATGCGCGGCGAGATGGGTATTCCTGGCGTGCTGAGTGCGCCGCAGTGGGGCTTCTACGACGTATTGTTTAGCCACACCAACAAGGATCTGGCGCTCAAGCCAGAGGGCAAGCGTGAGTTCGCCCTCTCTCAGGCATACGGCACATATGTGATGGAGAATGTGCTGTTCAAAATAAGCTTTCCTGCTGAATTCCACGCGCAAACTGCGTGTGAAGCCGCTGTAACCCTGCATCCGCAGGTCAGGGATCGCCTGCACGAGATCGAGAAAATCGTCATCACGACCCACGAGTCGGCTATTCGGATCATTTCCAAGCAAGGCAAACTGGCCAACGCGGCAGATCGCGATCACTGCATTCAATACATGACGGCGGTGCCGCTGGCGTTTGGTAACCTGGTTGCCGAGCAGTACGAAGACGACTTCCACGCCGCTCATCCGATCATTGACGAGCTGCGCGAGAAGATGGTGATTGTGGAAGACGCGCGCTATACCCGTGAATACCTGGAGGCCGACAAGCGCTCCATCGCCAATGCGATTCAAGTGTTCTTCACGGATGGTTCCAGCACCGAACAGGTTGTGGTCGAGTACCCGATTGGTCACCGTCGTCGTCGCGTCGAAGGTATTCCGTTGCTCGAAGACAAGTTCAAGGCCAACCTGGCAACCAGATTCACCGCCCAGCGCACCAGCGAAATCTTCGCCCTGTGCAAGGATCAGGCGAAGCTGGAAGCTACGCCGGTCAACCGTTTTGTTGATTTGTTCGTGATTTGAAATGACGGCTGAAATCTGAAACTGTAGGGGCTGACTTGTCTGCGATAAGGGCCGAAGGTCCTTCGTGCGGTGGTTAATCCAGCCATTTGCGAGCGCTTCGGTCGGACGCGACCCGGACCGATTCGCAGACAAGGCAGCTCCTACAGGGTTCACGCATTACTTGAACCGTCGCTCGACGCCTTTTTCTACGAGGATTTTTGCTGAAATCTCTTCAACCGAAAAGTGCGTGGAGTTGATGTGCGGAATGTTTTCACGGCGGAGGAGGCTTTCTACTTCGCGGACTTCGAACTCGCACTGGGCATAGCTGGAGTAGCGGCTATTGGGTTTGCGTTCGTTGCGAATCGCCGTCAATCGATCCGGATCAATGGTCAGGCCGAACAGTTTGTTTCGATGCTGCTTGAGCGCAGCCGGTAATTGCAAATGCTCCATGTCGTCTTCGGTCAACGGGTAGTTGGCCGCACGAATGCCGAATTGCATGGCCATGTATAGACAAGTTGGCGTTTTGCCACAGCGCGAGACGCCCACCAGGATAAGGTCGGCTTTGTCGTAGTAGTGCGTACGGGCGCCGTCGTCATTGTCGAGCGCGAAGTTAACCGCCTCGATCCGCTCCATGTAGTTGGAGTTGTGCCCGATAGAGTGGGATTTACCGACTGAATACGAGGAGTGTGAACTAAGCTCCAGCTCCAGCGGGGCGAGAAAGGTTGAGAAGATATCGATCATGAAGCCGTTTGAGGTCGCCAGGATTTCGCGAATTTCCTGGTTGACGATGGTGTCGAAAATGATCGGTCGTAGTTCATCCTTATCGGCGGCGCTGTTGATTTGTTGTACCATAGCGCGCGCCTTTTCCACGTTATCGATGTACGGTCGCGTGAACTTATTGAACGTGATGTTTTCGAATTGCGCTAACAGGCTTTGGCCGAGTGTCTCGGCTGTGATGCCAGTGCCGTCGGAGATGAAGAAAGCAGATCGTTTCATTTGCGCCGTGGGCCTTAAGCTGGTGACGAATCTTGGATATGATAGGCCCGCTTGCGGACCTTGATGGCCAGCATTCTCACTTATTTTCCAGGTCCAGGCCACAAACGCTCGGAACCGCTCTTAATAGATGTTTCAGCGCCCTGAGCTTTTCCCAACACAGTTAGTGGAGAGATCACCTTGGTAGAGTACGTAGTTTCCCTCGATAAGCTCGGCGTCCATGATGTGGAGCACGTGGGGGGCAAGAACGCATCCCTCGGCGAGATGATCAGTAACCTCGCGGGCGCCGGTGTTTCGGTCCCCGGTGGCTTTGCCACTACGGCTCAAGCGTATCGTGATTTTCTTGAGTTGAGCGGTTTGAACGATCAGATCCATGCCGCCCTTGATGCGCTTGACGTCGATGATGTCAACGCTCTGGCCAAGACGGGTGCGCAAATCCGCGCCTGGATCATGGAGGCCGAGTTTCCCGAAAAACTCAACGCTGAAATTCGTACGGCGTTCGCCGAGCTGTCGGCCGGCAACCCGAACCTGGCTGTTGCCGTGCGTTCTTCGGCCACCGCTGAAGACTTGCCCGACGCATCGTTCGCCGGCCAGCAAGAAACCTTCCTTAATATTCGCGGTGTCGAAAACGTCATCCGCGCAGCAAAGGAAGTGTTCGCCTCGCTGTTCAATGACCGCGCTATTTCCTATCGTGTGCACCAAGGCTTCGATCACAAACTGGTCGCTCTGTCTGCAGGTGTGCAGCGCATGGTTCGCTCGGAAACCGGCACTGCCGGCGTGATGTTCACGCTGGATACCGAATCCGGTTTCCGTGACGTGGTGTTTATCACAGGCGCCTATGGCCTGGGTGAAACAGTGGTTCAGGGCGCGGTCAACCCTGACGAGTTCTACGTTCACAAAAATACCCTTGCAGCCGGTCGCCCAGCGATTCTGCGCCGCAACCTGGGCAGCAAAGCCATCAAAATGATTTACGGCGACGAAGCCAAGGCTGGTAGATCGGTCAAGGTTATCGACGTAGAGCCGGCTGATCGTGCGCGCTTCTGCCTGACCGACGCCGAAGTCAGCGAACTGGCCAAGCAGGCAATGATTATCGAGCAGCACTACAAGTGCCCGATGGACATCGAATGGGCCAAAGACGGTGATGATGGCAAGCTTTACATCGTTCAGGCCCGCCCTGAAACCGTGAAAAGCCGTACGTCGTCCAACGTCATGGAGCGCTACCTGCTCAAGGAAACCGGCACTGTGCTGGTGGAAGGTCGCGCTATCGGTCAGCGCATCGGCGCTGGCAAAGTACGGATCATCAAAGATGTATCCGAGATGGACAAAGTGCAGCCGGGCGATGTGTTGGTTTCCGACATGACCGACCCGGACTGGGAGCCGGTGATGAAGCGCGCCAGCGCCATCGTCACTAACCGTGGTGGACGTACCTGTCACGCGGCAATCATCGCTCGCGAGCTGGGTATCCCGGCCGTGGTCGGTTGCGGCAACGCCACCGAAGTGTTGCAAGAAGGGCAGGGCGTGACCGTTTCCTGTGCCGAAGGCGATACCGGCTACATTTTCGAGGGCGAACTGGGCTTCGACATCAAGAAGAACTCGGTCGATGCCATGCCTGATCTGCCGTTCAAGATCATGATGAACGTTGGTAACCCTGATCGCGCGTTCGATTTTGCCCAGTTGCCCAATGCCGGTGTCGGCCTGGCGCGTCTGGAGTTCATCATCAACCGGATGATCGGCGTGCACCCCAAGGCGCTGCTGAACTACGCCGGTCTGCCGCAAGACATCAAGGCCAGTGTCGACAAGCGTATCGCTGGCTACGACGACCCGGTCGGCTTCTACGTAGAGAAACTGGTTGAAGGTATCAGCACTTTGGCAGCGGCGTTCACGCCGAAAAAAGTCATCGTGCGCCTGTCGGACTTCAAGTCCAACGAATACGCCAACCTGATCGGCGGCAAGCTGTACGAGCCGGAAGAAGAAAACCCGATGCTGGGTTTCCGCGGTGCTTCGCGTTACATCAGCGAAAACTTCCGTGACTGTTTCGAGCTCGAATGCCGCGCCCTCAAGCGTGTGCGCAATGAGATGGGCCTGACCAACGTCGAAATCATGGTGCCGTTCGTGCGCACCCTGGGCGAAGCCAGTCAGGTCATCGATCTGCTCGCGGCCAACGGTCTGGTCCGTGGCGAGAACGGTTTGCGCATCATCATGATGTGCGAGTTGCCTTCCAACGCGATCCTGGCCGAGGAGTTCCTTGAATTCTTCGACGGCTTCTCGATTGGTTCCAACGACCTGACTCAGCTGACCCTGGGCCTGGATCGCGACTCAGGGATCATTGCTCACCTGTTCGACGAGCGTAACCCTGCTGTCAAAAAGCTCCTGTCGAACGCAATCCAGGCGTGCAACAAGGCTGGCAAGTACATCGGTATTTGCGGTCAGGGTCCTTCGGATCACCCTGATCTGGCCAAGTGGCTGATGGAGCAAGGCATCGAAAGTGTTTCATTGAACCCTGACTCCGTGCTGGAAACCTGGTTCTTCCTGGCGGAAGCTCAGGCGCCGGTCTGATGTGATGAGTGAGGCGTCGGCTTGCTTTGGCAGGTCGGCGCTTCGTCGCGTTTTCTTGGGCGGTTTTCTCAAAGAAACCGCCTTTTTTGTGCAAGAGCAATATGCAAAGCAGCAGCAATCTCTTTCCTGTGGCCTTGATCAGCGCCGAACGCCGTGGCGATCTGATTGAGGACGTGTACCGTTTGAAACCCGCCAACAGCCCGGACATCAGTGTCGAACTGGCCGTGACCCGTCTCGGACTGGCCGAACAGCCCGATACGCGGGGCATTCCAGTGGTCCTGCTACACGGTAGTTTCTCCAATCGACGCTTCTGGTATTCACCCAAAGGCATTGGCCTGGGCGCGTATCTGGCGCGCGCGGGTTTCGATGTGTGGATTCCGGAAATGCGCGGGCATGGTCTGTCTTCGCGCAATCAAGCTTACCGGCACAACCGTGTGGCCGATTACGCGCGCTATGACCTGCCGGCAATTGGCGCCTTTGTGCGAGAGCAAAGTGGGCAGCCCCCGCACTGGATTGGCCACTCGCTGGGCGGTATCACGCTCGCGGCGGCGCTTGGTGGGCATTACCTTGACTCGGAGGGCGTGGCCTCGGTTGCGCTGTTCGGCAGTCAGATCAGTCGTACGTATTGGCCGTTGAAGATCCCGCCAGTTGAGTGGGGCGGGCGCCTGTTGCTCAAGCGCTTCAGGCATATCTCCGGCTCGCGCTTGAAGCGAGGGCCCGAAGATGAGCCTATTGGGCTGGCATTGGAAAGCATGCGTTGGTATGGGCTTTTCCGTCGCTTTGGCGATGCCGAGCGAGATTGGTGGGCGGGGTTGAGCGAGGTCCGAGTGCCGGTGCTCGCGGTTGCCGCCACTGGGGATGATCAAGACCCCGTATGGGCTTGTCGTAAGCTGTACGAGCAGTTCGGTTCAGAGCGACGCCAGTTTGTCTGCCTCGGTCGTGATCAGGGCTTTGCCGAAGACTTTGGCCATGTCGAAATGCTCGTCAGCAGAGGCGCGCAAACGCAAGTATGGCCGTTAGTAGCGGGCTGGTTGCGGGATCCGTCTGTGCCTCTGACCGAGCAGTAACACCCACGGTTTGGCGATGAAGCGCTGATACAGAGCGGTCGGGCAGTTTCGCTAAAGTAGCGTTGCGGCTAAGCTATGACGCATTAAACTGTTTCAGCCATTTTCGCTTTCCGGGCCTGCATTTATGTTCGTGCCACTTGAGCGCCTGATCAATTTGAATGAAGGCTACCGGCGAACCTTCAAAGTCGCTGGGCGAGATATGTTGTTGATGGTCGTCGATAACCTGCCCCTGCTGCTCGAGGACAGCTGTCCGCATCAAGGCGCGCCCTTGCACAGCGGGACCCTTGTGGGTACGGTCTTGCGATGCAAGCGTCATGGTATTGAGTTCCAATTACCGAGCGGGCGTCCCTTGCAGGCGTCATGCCCGGGCCTGAAGTTTTTTACCCTGACCTATGAAGGTGATCGAATTGGTATCGATGTCTAGCTGCGCCAGCGTGCCCACGGCTTAACACAGGCATCTGCATGACGTTTTTCTAAAGAGCCATTGATTTGAAACGGTCAAATGTCTCGCAACACCTCAGATCCTCTTTTTTTAATGATAGGAGTTCACCCATGCATTACCTCACCCCCGATTTGTGCGATGCCTACCCGGAACTGGTGCAGGTCGTTGAGCCGATGTTCAGCAATTTTGGTGGCCGCGATTCCTTTGGTGGTGAAATCGTCACCATCAAGTGTTTCGAGGACAACTCGTTGGTCAAAGAGCAGGTCGATCTCGACGGTAAGGGTAAAGTGTTGGTAGTCGACGGCGGTGGCTCGCTGCGCAAGGCGTTGCTGGGTGACATGCTCGCCGAAAAAGCTTCAAGGAATGGCTGGGAAGGCCTGGTGATTTACGGTTGCATCCGCGACGTCGACGTCATCGCGCAAACCGATCTGGGCGTGCAGGCACTGGCCAGCCACCCAATGAAAACCGACAAGCGCGGTATCGGCGACCTTAACGTGGCGGTGACATTCGCGGGTGTGACCTTCCGTCCGGGCGAGTACGTATACGCTGACAATAATGGCGTGATCATCTCCCCAAGCCCTTTGAAGATGCCGGAATAAACAGGACACCCAATGTTCGACGAAGCAAACGCGCAATGGGGGCTGGTACATGCCTTGGTGCTGGATGGTAAAGGCGGGGCGCGTTTCATCGCTCGAACCGAACTGGATGACCTTCAAATGCAGCCAGACGAAAGTGTCTGGCTGCACTGGGATCGCGGTCATCCGCAAACCCAGACCTGGTTGCGCTCCTCCAGCGGGCTGAGCGAGTTCAGCTGTGACCTGCTGCTTGAAGAGAACACACGGCCGCGTTTGGTGCCATTGCCCAACGCCGAGTTGCTGCTGTTTCTGCGTGGGGTCAACCTCAATCCGGGTGCCGAGCCCGAGGATATGGTGTCGGTACGCATCTTTGCTGCGGCGCAACAGGTTATCTCTCTGCGTTTGCGTCCCTTGCGAGCCACCGATGAGCTGATCGAACACCTGAATCAAGGCAACGGTCCAAAAAACACCTCTGAATTGATCCTTTATCTCGCTCAATACCTCACGGATAAGGTCCAGACGCTGGTCAGTGAACTGTCGGAATTGGTCGACGAAGAGGAAGAAAAGATAGATGCCGACGAACGGTACGCTTCCGATCATGGTGACATGTTGCATATCCGTCGACGTGCTGCCGGTCTGCGCCGTTTTTTGGCGCCGCAACGCGAGATTTACGCGCAATTGACTCGCAACAAATTGCCTTGGTTTGCCCATGATGATGCGAGTTACTGGAATGAACTTAACAACAGTTTGATCCGCTACCTGGAAGAGCTGGAATTGACTCGTGAGCGTGTCGGCCTGGTCCTTGAGTCCGAGGACCGACGGATGCGCGAGGGCATGAACCGGGTGATGTATCGCTTCGGTATCATCACCGGTATTTTCCTGCCGATGAGCTTTCTGACCGGTTTGCTGGGCGTCAACGTGGGAGGCATGCCTGGTGCGAGCAATCCATACGGGTTTCTGATTGCTTGCTCGATAATGGCGGCAGTGGGGCTTGGCCAGTGGTGGTTGTTCCGTCGCTTGCGCTGGGTATAGAGATGAAGGCTTTTTGCTACTAAATGACCCATTTGTGACTCGGTCGATTCTTGTCGCGTCTTTCAGTGACATTGCGTGAGGTTACCTATGCACGATCCATTCGAACAATCACTGCGCGACATGCTCAACTCTTCATCCTCCAGTCGGGATGACGATGCTTGCTTGGGCCGTGTTTTGAAAACTGCCAACCGTCAGGTAGGTGCAGGGGATTTGTTCAGTTTGCTCGGCCGCTGGTCGCAAGCACTGATGATCGGCCTCAACAACGGTTCGGCGCATATAGCACCTGTTTCGCGTAGCACGCTTTCCTCTGCTCGCCCTGCTGATAAGGCTGATTGAACATGGAATTGAACCTCTGGACGCAGAGCCTTGTGACCGCCATGACTGTGTTGTGGACCAAAGTTGCAAACTTTATTCCGAACCTGTTCGGCGCCCTCATTGTGGTGCTGCTGGGCTTTGTTGTTGCCAAATTACTCGACACGCTGCTGTCTAAATTGCTCGCCAAGCTGGGTCTGGATCGCCTAATGGGCGGCACCGGGTTGACCAAGTTGATTGCGCGGGCGGGTGTTCAGGTACCGATTTCGACCCTGGTCGGCAAAATCGTCTATTGGTTCGTGTTACTGATTTTTCTTGTGTCAGCCGCTGAATCCCTTGGGTTGGAACGCGTATCTGCGACCCTGGACATGTTGGCCCTGTACCTGCCGAAGGTATTTGGCGCGGCATTGGTGCTGCTTGTGGGCGTACTGCTGGCGCAATTAGCCAATGGCCTGGTGCGTGGCGCGGCTGAAGGCGTAGGCCTCGACTATTCTGCTGGCCTTGGGCGCATCGCTCAAGGGCTGGTCATTATCATTAGTATTTCAGTCGCAATCAGCCAGTTAGAGGTCAAAACAGACCTGCTTAACCACGTGATTGTGATCGGTTTGATTACCGTTGGTCTGGCCGTTGCGTTGGCAATGGGGCTTGGAAGTCGTGAAATCGCCGGACAGATTCTGGCGGGAATTTATGTGCGGGAGTTGTATCAGGTTGGGCAACAAGTGCGTGTGGGCGAGGTCGAAGGGCAGATCGAAGAAATTGGCACGGTGAAAACAACCTTGCTGACCGATGAGGGAGAGTTGGTGTCATTGTCCAACCGAATCCTCCTCGAGCAGCGAGTGAGCAGCCGCTAACACGGCGAATCCTGCTAATGTATGCCGCCACCAAATTGCCGGAAACATCGGCAGTGGCGGACATTGACCTGACTGTCGGCACGACTTGTTTTGAATAAACCCCAATCGCTGTCCATGCGCTACGACCCCCGCGAACTCTCCGATGAGGAGTTGGTGGCGCGGGCGCACGTCGAGCTGTTTCATGTGACGCGCGCATACGAAGAGTTGATGCGGCGCTACCAAAGGACCCTTTTTAACGTGTGCGCGCGTTATTTAGGGAACGATCGCGATGCTGACGATGTCTGTCAGGAAGTGATGCTGAAAGTGTTGTACGGGCTGAAAAATTTCGAAGGTAAGTCGAAGTTCAAGACCTGGCTCTACAGCATCACTTACAACGAATGCATTACGCAGTACCGAAAGGAACGGCGGAAGCGTCGCTTGATGGACGCGTTGAGCCTGGACCCACTTGAGGAGGCGGCTGAAGAGAAGGCGCCTACTCCTGAAGAACGGGGCAGCCTTGATCGTTGGCTTGTGTATGTGAACCCGATTGATCGGGAGATTTTGGTGCTACGCTTTGTCGCAGAGCTGGAATTTCAGGAGATCGCGGATATTATGTACATGGGCTTGAGCGCCACAAAAATGCGCTATAAACGGGCTCTTGATAAACTACGTGAGAAATTTGCAGGCATGACTGAAACTTAAGTCGTGGCAAATATCTCTAACGTGCTGGTAAGTTCTGATAGACTTGCCGACGAGCTGTCCTTCAGTACGAAGGATCGCTTAACAATCACCAGATGGGGATTTAACGGATGAAACTGAAAAACACCTTGGGCATTGCCATTGGTTCTATTGTAGCCGTGACTTCGTTCGGCGTTCTGGCACAAGGCCAAGGCGCGGTCGAGGGTGAGCTGTTCTACCAGAAACACTTCAACCGTAGCGTCGACGACGTTGAGGATGGCTACAATCCTGGTGCTTCCATCGGCTACTTCCTGACCGATGACGTCGAAGTGATTTTGGGCTACGACAAAACCAATTACACGCGCTCGAACAACAACACCAACTGGCAGAAAATTCGCGGCGACGAAGCTTCTCTGACCGGTATGTACCACTTCGGTACTGTTGGTGACGCTATTCGTCCATACGTTTCCGGTGGTTTCGCTCACCAGAGCTTGACCAACGTGCAGGCTGATGGCCATTCGGGTCGTGACCAATCCACATTCGCTACAGTCGGTGGCGGTGCCAAGTGGTACATCACTGACAACTTGTACGCTCGTGCTGGCGTTGACGCTTCGTACAAACTGGACAACGGTAAGTGGGACTACGCTCCTACCATCGGTCTGGGTGTGAACTTCGGTGGTGGCTCCAAGCCAGCTCCGGCACCGGTTCCAGAGGCAGTTGCTGCAGAGCCAGCACCCGTTGCAGAACCAGCTGTTGCTGAGGTTGTACGTGTTGAGTTGGACGTGAAGTTCGACTTCAACAAAGCCGTTGTCAAGCCTAACAGCTACAGCGACATCAAGAACCTCGCTGACTTCATGAAGCAGTACCCACAGACCCGCACTACTGTTGAAGGTCACACTGACTCCGTCGGTCCTGACGCTTACAACCAAAAACTGTCTGAGAAGCGTGCAAGCGCTGTCAAACAGGTTCTGGTTAACCAGTACGGTGTTGGTGCTAACCGCGTGAATTCGGTTGGCTATGGCAAATCCCGCCCAGTTGCTGATAACGCAACTGACGCTGGCCGCGCTATCAACCGTCGCGTAGAAGCTCAAGTAGAAGCTCAAGCTAAGTAATTAGCCCCCGCTTCAAGAGAAGCCCGGCTTTGGCCGGGCTTTTCTTTGTCTGCGATTTGATGCTTTGATGCCTCGTTGTGTGCGGTAGGTCAGCCACAGTGCTTAAGGCTATTCGCCAACACATCGGCTCCCGCAGAGTTGTAGCCCCCCGCCACTTTTCCAATCACCAGAATCGCCGGGCTTTTCAGTTCGAAGGCGACGGCGTCCAGCTGCATGTCAGCCAGCATGCTACGGCATTCGCGTTGATGGGGCAGTGAGGCGTTTTCGATCATGGCCACAGGCGTGTTCGCAGCCAAACCACCCGCGAGCAGGTTGTCGCGTATTTCTGACAGTTTGGCGACGCCCATGTAGACCACCAGTGTCGTGCCACTTTGTGCCAGCGCTGGCCAATTCAGGCTGCTGTCGTCCTGCGTGTGAGCGGTGACCAGGGTCACGCCACGACTGACGCCACGCAAAGTCAGAGATATACCGCACTGAGTTGCTCCGGCCAGTCCGGCAGTGATGCCGTTGACCAGTTCGACCTCAACCCCTTTCGCCCTCAGCCACTCGGCTTCTTCGCCACCGCGTCCGAAGATGCACGGGTCGCCACCTTTAAGTCGCACCACGCACTTGCCTTGTCGGACATAACGCAGCATGAGTCGATGGATGAAGGCCTGAGGTGTCGAGCGACAGCCGCCGCGCTTGCCGACGGCGATCACTCGAGCTGTAGGGCAGTGTTCCAGTATCGCAATATTGACCAGGTCGTCGATCAACACCACCTGGGCTTCGTGCAAGGCCCGCACGGCCTTGAGCGTAAGCAGTTCAGGGTCACCAGGGCCTGCGCCCACCAGCCAGACTTTTGCGCTCATGCTGCAGCCCTCATTAGCTAATTGCTATTGGCAGCGGGTTGGCCGCCAGCAGTCGTTTGATTTCCGGTACGCATGAGCCACATTGGCTACCGCAGCCCAGTTGTGTTTTCAGCTCAATCAGATCAAGTCCGCGACCAATCCCGGCCAGCACGGCGCTTTCGCTGACATTCATGCAGTTGCACAAGGTTTTGCTGCTGTGAGGCGTGGCCGCTGCGTTACCGGGTGGGGTGCTGATCGGCGCTAGAAGCCAGCGGCGCAGTTGTTCATCGGCGCGGCCTTCCAGCCACAGGTTCTGCAGCCAATGCTGGGCGATGGTTTCCCCGGCCAGGCGGATGGCGGTGATTCGGCCATTTTCGATGCGCACCCGCTTGCCAATAGAGCGGCGTGGGTCGTCATAGGACAGTACCGGGCCTTCATTCAGGCCAAGTAGCTGGTCGATCTGTGTGAGTAATTGATTGTCCGGCGCTTGGGTGCTGGCAGCGCGGATCAGCAGAGCAGGACGCTCGCGACCGGCCAGGCTGAGGCTGGCGTAGGCAAAGTTTTCGCACAGCGGGCGCAGGGCTTCAAGATGAGCTTGTACGTCGCTTTCGACCAGCGCAAACAGTTGCCACGGCAACGTCACTGCCTCAATGCGCACACCGGTGTGCTTGAGCTCCGGTTGCTTGGACAGTGGGTCGAACGCCGGTTGTGTGAGGACGTTAACGCCTCCCTTGAGAAAGCGATCACCCCAGTGCATCGGCAAAAACGCCTGGCCTGGTCGTACGCTGTCATCGCTGCTGACGGGCACGATCAAACTACCGCGACGACTTTTCAGACTTACCAGATCGCCCGCTTGCAGGCGATGGCGGCGCATCTCGTCAGGGTGCAAGCTCAATACGGCTTCGCTGACATGGCCGAACAACCGGGCAGCGGTGCCTGTACGGCTCATGCCGTGCCATTGATCGCGCAGGCGCCCTGTGTTCAGGGTCAGCGGGAAGCGTGCGTCACGCAGTTCCTTGGCGGCTCTGTAGGGTTCGGCAATGAAGTTGGCGCGGCCCGACTCGGTGGGGAAGATGCCGTCGCCATACAAGCGCGGTGTTCCTGTCCGGGCACCGGCTGGGAAGGGCCATTGTTGTGGGCCTTGTTGATCGAGCACGGCATAGCTGATGCCCGACAGATCCAGATCACGCTCGCGCGTCAGCTGTTTGTATTCATCGAACAGCGCTTGAGGTTGATCAAACGCGAACAGGCTGGGCGTGCCTGGACGTAGCCGTTGTTCCAGGCGTTGGGCGAAGTCCACGGTAATCGCCCAATCCGCGCGCGCCTGGCCGGGGGCCGGTATCGCCTGGCTCACGTGAGAGATGCGTCGTTCCGAGTTGGTGACCGTGCCTTCTTTTTCGCCCCAACTCGCCGCAGGCAACAGCAGGTCGGCAAAGCGGCAGGTTTCGGTGGTGCGAAAGGCTTCCTGCAGGACCACAAAGGGGCACGTGGTCAGCGCTTGCTGAATTTTCTGTTGATCGGGCAACGACTGCGCGGGGTTGGTGCAGGCAATCCAAAGGGCCTTGATCTTGCCCGCCTGCAATTGCTCGAACAACTCGATGGCGGTCAGGCCGGTAGAGTCGGGTAACGCATCGACCCCCCAATACGCGGCAACCTCTGCGCGATGCGTGGCGTTGGCCGCTTCGCGGTGGCCCGGCAGCAAATTGGACAAGCTGCCTGTTTCGCGGCCGCCCATGGCGTTGGGCTGACCGGTGAGAGAGAAGGGGCCTGCGCCGGTACGGCCGATTTGCCCGGTTGCCAAATGCAGGTTGATCAGTGCGCTGTTCTTGGCGCTACCCGAGGTGGACTGATTCAAACCCATGCACCACAGCGACAGAAAGCTCGGGGCGGTGCCAATCCATTGCGCGCAGGCGTGCAGTTGCTCCACGGGAATGCCGCAGATTTCGGCGACCATTTGCGGGGTGTAATCGCGCACCAGGGTTTTTAGCTCTGCATAGCCCTGGGTATGCTGATCGATAAAGCTGCGATCGATCCAGTCTTCCCAAAGCAGCAGGTGCAGGATGCCGTGAAACAGCGCGACATCGGTGCCGGGCTGGATCGCCAGGTGCAAGTCCGCCAGTTCGCAGGTGTCTGTGCGGCGCGGGTCGACCACGATTATTTTCATGTCCGGCCGCTGGCTTTTCGCTTCTTCCAGCCGACGGAAGAGCACCGGGTGGGCATAAGCCATGTTGCTGCCAACGATTAGCACGCAATCGCTGAGCTCAATGTCCTCGTAGCTACACGGTGGTGCGTCTGCACCCAGGCTGCGTTTGTAGCCGACCACTGCGGAAGACATGCACAGCCGCGAGTTGCTGTCGATATTGTTGGTGCCGACCAGTGCCCGGGCCAGTTTGTTGAACGCGTAATAGTCCTCGGTCAGCAGTTGCCCGGAGACGTAAAACGCAACGCTGTCCGGGCCGTGTTCGCGAATGGTGTCGGCGAACACGTTGGCCGCGTGGTCAAGCGCTGTGTCCCAATCGGTGACGCTGCGGGCCAAGGATTTACCCAGGCGCAGTTCCGGGTACAGCGCCCGAGCCGTCAAGTCGCCGGTCAGGTGCAGGCTTGAACCTTTGCTGCACAATTTGCCGAAGTTGGCCGGGTGCCGGGGATCGCCGCTGACGCCGAGAATGCGCTCGTTGTCATGTTCGATCAGCACGCCACAGCCGACTCCGCAATAACAGCAGGTCGACGCGGTGATCTGCGTTGTAGCGGCGGGTGGGCGCATTATGCTGCTTCCTTCAATGCCAGTTGCACGCGGCCGTTCTCTACCCGGGCCAAGTGTGTGTGCGTGCAGCCCACGTCGGGCGCCTGCGCTGCACCCGATTCCAGGTCGATCTGCCAGTTGTGCAGCGGGCACGCTACGCGCTTCCCATAGATCAACCCCTGAGACAATGGGCCGCCTTTGTGTGGGCAACGGTCGTCGAGGGCGAAGACTTCATCGTCGCTGGTGCGAAAGATGGCGATGTCCCCCTTGGGCCCTTCGATGATGCGCGAGCCCAGTGGGTTGATGTCTTCCAGAGCGCAGATATCGAGCCAGTTCATGCCAGCACCTCCACAGGGATGCGTTCGAATTCTTTCTTCAGCAGCGGTTGCTCGATGCGCTCTTTCCATGGGTCCTGCTCGAATGACAGTGAGAACTGCAATTTCGCGTTCAGGGCCCGGCGGTTATCGTGATCTTCCAGCACTGCTTTTTTGATGTGCTCCATGCCGACCCGCTGCAGGTAGTGCACGGTGCGCTCCAGGTAGAATGCTTCTTCGCGATACAGCTGCAGGAAGGCGCCGTTGTATTCGCGGACTTTTTCAGCGGTTTTCAGCTTGACGAAGAATTCGGCGACTTCGGTCTTGATCCCGCCGTTGCCACCGATGTACATCTCCCAGCCGGAGTCGACGCCGATGATGCCGACGTCCTTGATCCCGGCTTCCGAACAGTTGCGCGGGCATCCGGACACGGCCAGTTTGACCTTGTGCGGTGACCACATATTGAAAAGATCGTGCTCGAGTTCGATACCCAGTTGGGTCGAGTTCTGCGTGCCAAAGCGGCAGAACTCACTGCCGACACAGGTCTTCACCGTGCGGATCGATTTGCCGTAGGCATGCCCAGAAGGCATGTCGAGGTCTTTCCAGACACCCGGCAAATCCTGCTTCTTGATCCCCAACAGGTCGATACGCTGCCCGCCGGTGACCTTGACCATGGGCACGTTGTACTTGTCGGCGACATCGGCAATACGGCGCAGCTCGGACGGGTTGGTCACGCCGCCCCACATCCGCGGTACCACCGAATAAGTGCCGTCTTTCTGAATATTGGCGTGAGCGCGTTCGTTGATCAGGCGCGATTGCGGATCGTCCTTTGCCTCGCCTGGCCAGGTGGAAATCAGGTAATAGTTCAGCGCTGGACGGCAGGTGGCGCAGCCGTTGGGGGTGCGCCAGTTCATGTAACTCATGGCGCCGGCGATGGTCAGCAGATGCTGATCGCGGATGGCCTTGCGGATTTGTCCATGGTTCAGGTCGCTGCAACCGCAGATGGCTTTTTCGCTCTTCGGTTTGACGTCCGCCGCGCCGCCCACGGTGTTGATCAGAATCTGCTCCACCAGACCGGCGCAAGAACCGCATGAGCTGGCTGCCTTGGTGTGCTTCTTCACGTCATCGACGCTGAACAGGCCATGTTCCTGAATCGCCTTGACGATGGTCCCTTTGCAGACCCCATTGCAGCCGCAGACTTCGGCACTGTCGGCCATGCTCATGGCTTTGTCCTGGCCCTGGTGGCCGACATCGCCCAAGGCGTTTTCGCCGAACATCAGGTGGTCGCGGATTTCATTGATCTGATGGTTTTCGCGGATTTGCCGGAAGTACCAGCCGCCGTCTGCGGTGTCGCCATACAGGCAGGCACCGACCAGGATGTCATCCTTGATCACCAGCTTTTTATAGACCCCGCCAATCGGGTCGGACAGGGTGATGGTTTCGGTGCCTTCGCCGCCCATGAAGTCGCCAGCGGAAAACAGGTCGACGCCGGTCACTTTCAACTTGGTCGAGGTCACCGAGCCTTGATAGCGCGCAAAGCCCAGTTGTGCCAGGTGGTTCGCGCAGACCTTGGCCTGTTCGAACAGCGGCGCCACCAGTCCGTAGGCAATACCTCGATGGCTGGCGCATTCGCCGATGGCATACACGCGCGGGTCGTAGGTTTGCAGGGTGTCGTTGACCAGAATCCCCCTGTTGCAGGGGATGCCAGCCTGTTCGGCCAATTCGGTGGCGGGGCGGATGCCGGCGGCCATGACCACCAGATCAGCAGGGATCACATCGCCGTTCTTGAATTGCACAGCTTTCACCCGGCCTTTGCCGTCATCGAGCAGTGCCTGGGTCTGTTCTTTCAGGCGGAACGTCAGGCCGCGTTTTTCCAATTCCATTTGCAGTAAATGCGCGGAAGTCTGGTCCAGTTGGCGTTCCAGCAGCCATTCGCCGATGTGCACCACGGTCACGTGCATGCCGCGCAGCTTGAGGCCGTTGGCGGCCTCGAGGCCGAGCAGGCCGCCACCAATCACCACTGCGTGGGTGTGGGTCTTGGCGGTGTTGATCATGGTCTGGGTGTCGGCGATGTCGCGGTAGCCGATCACACCCTGCAGGTCATTGCCAGGGATTGGCAGGATAAAGGGGGTCGAGCCGGTCGCGATCAGCAAACGATCATAGTGGGCTTCGGTGCCGTCGTCGGCGATTACCAGGCGCTTGGCGCGATCTATTTTCACTACTTTACGGTTGAGCAGTAGCTGGATGTTGTTTTCCAGGTACCAGCTCAAATCGTTGAGCACGATTTCATCGAACGTTTGCTCGCCGGCCAATACTGGCGACAGCAGAATGCGGTTGTAATTGGGGTGTGGCTCTGCGCCGAACACGGTGATGTCGTACAGGTCGGCGCTCAGTTTGAGCAGCTCTTCGAGGGTGCGAACGCCGGCCATGCCGTTGCCAATCATCACCAGTTTGAGTTTTTTCATAGTGCCTCCGAGAGACCACGAGGGGCGTGCTCGACAAGTTCCGCGCAAACAAAAAAAGGCGTCCCGCTAGTCACCTAGCGAGGACGCCTTTGTCCAGTCCCGTTCTCTCGGGAAGTGCAGCTTTCGTCGTTGAAAGCGGACACTTTATAAATTGCTTGATGAACCTAATGCAGTGGTTGTGCCAAGTCGGTGGGCGCCCATGATTACTGGGGTTTTCCAGGCGTTGTGCGGGGTTGATTGCACTCTTTTAACGCGGATTGCGCGCAAGTGGTGCGATCTTGGGTCGCCACCTCATCCACGCAAGATCCAGATAATCAGCAACAGATTCACCAGCAACGACGTCAGCGCCAGTGCTCGCCATACCTTCAGCGGCTCCCGTTCCAGCAGCGGTCTGGGCTTGATCTTGAGCGTGGTCAGTTCGGCCTGCTCCAGTTCCAATAACCACTCTTCGGCGGTCTCATAACGCTGGGTCGGGTCTGCGCTCAGCGCCCGGCTCAGGTTGCGCTCCAGCCAGTCCGGTACGTCCGGTCGATAGCGACTGGCTGGAACCGCCACGCCAAAGTGCGGGTGTTGAAACGCTTCGATTTCGCCATAGGGATAGTGCCCGGTGAGTAAGTAATACAGGGTCACTCCGGCGCTGTATAAGTCCTGTTGTCCACTGGGTGCTACGCCGTCAAAAGCTTCGGGGGCGATATAGCTGGGTGTGCCGGGTAAGTCGTTGGCGGTATCGACTGACAAACCGGGGCAATACGCCAGGCCGAAATCCAGCACGCGCAGCTCGCCACCGTCATCGAGCAGCAGGTTCTCCGGCTTGATGTCGCGATGCACGATGTTGCGCCGATGCAGTAGACCCAGGGCGCGCAGCAAGCTTATGGCCATATCCTGCCATTGCGGCAACGGCAGTGGACCGTTTTCCTCGAACACCTGGGCCAGGGTCTGACCGGGGTATTCGCGCATCACGTAATACAAATGCTGACGTTCGGGGGCGGGATGTATTTCAGGGAAAAACCGTCCGGCCACGCGCCGCAAGAACCACTCTTCCAGTAGCAGGCTTTGTCCGGCATTACTTTCGGCATGACGACTTGCAGGCAGGGTTTTCAGTAGCCAGGGCTGTTGCTGCTGATCGCGGACCCGGTATAGCAGGGATTGCCGCGACTGCCCGAGTACCGTTTCCACCTGCCAGCCTTCGAACCGTTGGCCTGGCTTCAGCGCGGGAGGTATTGACCATTGCTGAAGCTGGATCAGGGTGTCGCCAAGGTTATCCTGCCCCAGCCCATCGACCTGAATCAGCAGGGCGCTGGCGTTGTCCTGACTGCCCGCCAGGTGCGCGGCGCTGACCAGGGTCTGCACCGCGTTATCGAGATTGTCCTGCTC
>ERZ1463034.9-NODE-9-length-80980-cov-42.512104_pt1 | contig 80980 bp, 69 predicted proteins | sample MGYA00564480_ERZ1463034 | MGnify/ENA primary metagenome ERZ1463034 (study PRJEB39244, sample SAMEA3635122) | Helicobacter pylori | study: EMG produced TPA metagenomics assembly of PRJEB11511 data set (Assembly of a 5300-year-old Helicobacter pylori...
AAGACCCTCGACTTCTTCCTGCGTGAAGCAATGCTCGAAATCGCGGATAAACGCTAATGCAGGCAGGACTACGCATCGATGTAGACACCTATCGTGGCACCCGGGAGGGGGTGCCTCGGCTACTGGAAATGCTCGATGAGGCGCAGGTAAAAGCGACCTTTTTTTTCAGTGTGGGTCCGGACAACATGGGGCGCCATTTATGGCGTCTCTTCCGCCCCCAGTTCCTCTGGAAAATGCTGCGCTCACGTGCAGCCAGTCTTTATGGCTGGGACATTCTGGTGGCCGGGACCGCATGGCCGGGTAAACCCATCGGGCGTGATCTTGGCCATTTGATGCGGCAAACCCTGGATGCGGGTCATGAAGTCGGCCTGCACGCCTGGGATCACCATGGCTGGCAAGCCAATGCCGGACGATGGAGCGAAGCGGAGTTGATCGAGCAGATTCGCCGGGGCGTGGACTGTCTCAGCGATATCACCGGCCAGGCCGTTGAGTGTTCTGCTTCCGCCGGTTGGCGGGCCGATGAGCGCATCGTTCAAGCCAAGGAATCATTCGGTTTTCGCTACAACAGTGACTGCCGAGGGCACAGTCTGTTTCGGCCAAGGTTGGGGGACGGCAGTCTGGGCACACCACAAATCCCGGTGGATTTACCCACTTTCGACGAGGTCGTCGGCCCGGATTTAAGTGCCAGCGATTTCAACGCATTCATTCTTGATCGATTCAACCCGACCGGACTGAATGTCTACACCATTCACGCAGAAGTAGAAGGGATTCTGATGGCTAACGACTTCCGTCAATTGCTGGCGCAGGCGCGTTTGCGAAATATTTTGTTCCAACCCCTTGGCGACTTGCTGCCAGCCGAGGCCAGCAGCTTGCCTGCTGGACAATTGGTGCGTGGCACACTGAGCGGCCGCGAGGGTTGGCTGGGAGTACAGCACGCATGATCCGGCGCTGGGCACTGCCCTTGCTGCTGCTTGCTTTTTGTCTGGCTTTTCTGCTCCCACTGGCCTCGCACGGCCTGTGGATTCCGGACGAAAGCCGCTACGCACAAATCAGCCAGGAAATACTCCTCAGCGGCAATTGGATTTCACCTCATTTCATGGGGTTGCGTTACTTTGAAAAGCCCATCGCCGGCTACTGGCTGATTGCAATCGGTCAGGCAGTATTCGGTGAGAATTTATTCGGTGTACGCATTGCCTCGGTGCTGAGCACTGGGCTCAGCGTTGTGCTGACCTATCTGATTGCAAAGCGCTTGTGGAACGATCCACGCAAAAGCTTTGCCTGCGCCCTGCTCTACATGAGTTTCGGTTTGATTGCTGGTCAGGCTGGCTATGCCAATCTCGACCCGCAATTCACCCTATGGGTGAACCTGAGCATGGTTGCGCTCTGGTTCGCCATCCACAGCACTGGCCGGGAACGACTGACCAGCTGGGTTTTACTCGGCTTGGCGTGCGGCATGGGGTTCATGACCAAAGGCTTCCTCGCCTGGCTGCTGCCCGCACTGATCGCACTGCCCTACATGCTCTGGCAAAAGCGCGTGCGTGAGTTGCTGAAACACGGGCCGCTGGCCATCGTCGTAGCGATTGTGGTGTGCTTGCCCTGGGCACTGGCAGTACAAACCCACGAACCCGACTTCTGGAGCTTTTTCTTCTGGCACGAGCACATCCGCCGCTTCGCCAGTGATGACGCTCAGCACTCTCAGCCTTGGTGGTTCTACCTGCCGATGCTGGTCGCTTCCAGCCTGCCTTGGGTTGCACTGCTGCCGACAACGTTCCTACAGGCGTGGCGAACCAAGCATCAGGCAAATACCGGCTTTCTGCTGCTCTGGATGCTGCTGCCACTGGCCTTTTTAAGCATGAGCAGAGGCAAACTGCCTACCTACCTCATGCCGTGCCTGATGCCGCTGGCATTGCTCATGGGTTACACGCTGATAGCTCAGATAGAGAAAGCCAAAAGCAGGACGATGCGTATCAATGGGCTGCTCAATCTGACGCTCGGCGTGATCGCCTTGCTCGCGTTGGTGTATGTGCAACTCAAACAACCGGTCTATGAAAACGAACCGCTGCACGTGTTATTGGTGGCCACCGCTCTGATCGGCTGGATAATTGCCAACGCCCTGCAAGCGATCAAACCCCTGCTCTACTGGGCCGCACCTGCGCTCGGCATTTGGCTGGTGGTCGCTCTGCTGCCAGCGGCCCTGCCCAACAGCCTGGTTTTCAACAAAACCCCCGACCTGTTCATCGCCCGCCACGCGCAGGAACTGGGTCAGGCACGGCATTTACTCAGCAACGATCTCGGCGCTGCCTCTGCCCTGGCGTGGCGTGTACAACGCCCCGATGTGGCGCTGTACAACACAATCGGCGAGCTCAAATATGGCCTGACCTACCCAGACGCCTCCGGTCGCACGGTCGGCCTTGAAGATGTCCAGCAATGGATAACTCTGGCTCGACGCGAAGGATCGGTAGGGGTCGTGATGCGGGTGAAAAGCGAAGACGAAGTGCATGAGGTCGACTTACTCCCCAAAGACGCCAAGCGTTATGAGGAAGGAAATATCGTGATACTGATCTTTTCGCAGTCACAACCATGACCCTACTTCTCTTGTTCGCGGCTAGCCTACTGAGCTGTTTCGGCCAGATTGCGCAAAAGTTTGCCGTGGAGAGCTGGCGCGGGCAAAGCCCCGGCATTCTTCTCGCTGCACGCTCTCTATGGCTATGGCTGGCGCTCGCCTGTCTCGGTTCTGGATTGTTGTTGTGGTTACTGGTTCTGCAACGGCTGGAAGTAGGTATTGCCTACCCGATGCTAAGCTTGAACTTCGTGCTTATCACCTTAGTGGCTCGATTCTTGTTCCACGAGCCCGTCGATAGCCGGCACTGGCTAGGTGTCGCATTGGTGATTGCGGGCGTGGTCCTGCTAGGACGGCAAACATGAGTCTGAAACGCGGTATCGCCTTGGCCATGGGCAGTGTTCTATTGGTTAGCACTGCACAACTCGGGATGCGCTGGAGCATGACACGCCTCCCATCCCCCACTCAGTGGCTCGAGGCGCTGGGCAGCGGCACTATTGACCCACTTGCCGCGGGTATTGTTATCGCCGCGATCCTTGCCTATGCCCTTTCCATGCTTTGCTGGCTTCTGGCTTTGCGAGACGTGCCACTAGCCCGAGCCTATTCACTGCTAAGTATCAGTTACGCGTTAGTCTATCTGCTCGCGGCCAGCCTACCGTTCTTCAACGAGCATTTCAGCGTATCAAAAACACTGGGGGTGACCTTGGTCATCCTGGGCGTCATTACGATCAATTCGCAACGAAATTCAGTAGTAAATTCTAGGAACTCCGTATGAAAATCAGCGTATTCGGTAGTGGTTATGTGGGCCTTGTACAAGCGACAGTTCTGGCTGAAGTCGGACATGATGTCATCTGCATGGACATCGACGAGAACAAGGTCAAGCAACTTCAACAGGGCCACGTCAGCATTTTCGAGCCTGGCCTTGCAGCCCTTGTAAGGGAAAACCTGGAAAGCAAGCGCCTGCATTTCACCAGTGATGAAAAGCTGGCCATCGAGCACGGTCAGGTGCTGTTCATCGCTGTCGGCACGCCTTCCAGCGATGACGGCTCAGCAGATCTCAGCGCTGTTTTCGCCGTAGGTGAGGCGGTTGCACGCCATCGCGTCGAACCGCTGATCCTCGTCGAAAAGTCCACAGTACCCGTGGGCACCGGCGACGCCCTGCGCATTCATACGGAAAAAGCATTGGCCGGACGCCCATTGGAGTTCGATATCGTCTCCAACCCCGAATTCCTTAAAGAGGGTTCGGCGGTCACCGACTGCCGTAAACCAGACCGCATTGTGATCGGTTGCGAACGTGAAGAAGTACGCGAGGTCATGCGCGATCTCTATGCACCGTTCAACCGCAACCACGACCGCATCATTTTCATGGATCTGCGTAGCGCCGAGCTGACCAAATACGCCGCCAACTGCATGCTGGCGACCAAGATCAGCTTTATCAACCAGATCGCCGAACTGGCCGAGCACCTCGGCGCCGATATCGAAGCCGTGCGTCTGGGGATCGGTGCAGACTCACGCATTGGTTATCACTTCATCTACCCTGGCGCCGGCTACGGCGGGTCGTGCTTCCCCAAAGACATGCGCGCCTTGATCCACAGCGCTCAAGAGGCGCATTGCTCAAGCGATCTGTTAGAGGCCGTGGAAGCCATCAACCAACGGCAGAAAACCAAGCTGTTCGAGCGTGTAAACGCCTTCTTTAAAGGTGACCTGAAGGGCAAAACCTTCGCGATGTGGGGCCTGGCATTCAAACCCAATACCGACGACATGCGCGATGCCCCTAGTCGCGTATTGATGGAAGCATTGTGGGAAGCTGGCGCGGATGTACGTGCCTATGACCCAGAAGCCATGCAGGAAACACAACGCATCTATGGCGATCACCCTCGTCTGGCCCTGATGGGTACACCAGAGTCAGCACTGAGCGGCGCCGATGCCTTGATCATCTGCACTGAATGGCAACAGTTCAAGGCTCCAGACTTCAAACTCATCCAGGAGCGTCTCAAAACACCGGTCATTTTTGACGGACGCAACCTCTACGACACCGAGAGAATGGCACGCAAGGGTTTCCACTACTTCCCAATGGGACGTGGCGATTCTCGCAACCTGCCGATCCCCCAGCAACAATGGAACGCCGACAGCAACACGCCCGAGTAACCTAGCGATCGGAGCCTGCCTTTAGCGGGCTCTGATCTCATGAATGACGAGTGTCTGTGAGCGCTCCTTTCGGGGGGATGCTCTGATGGTCTTATCTTTGTTTGGAGATTCACATTGGCATCCCTACCCTTGATAAGGCCCTCAACGGCGTCTTTGATGATCCTGCGCCAGCAATCTATCGGCCTGGGAGTTCTGGCACTGCTGCTGTTCATTGCAGGAGACTACCAGCAGGCCGCGATCGGTTTCGATTCACGCTTCATATTGTTTGCTGAAGAAATGTTGCGCCATGGCCCAGGTTTTTTCCCTACAACCTATGGCCAGCCTTATGCAGACTACTCTGCAACCTCTACATTTTTCATCTATCTGTTTTCCCTGCCTTTAGGGCGAGTGGTCAGCCTGACGGCCTGGTTGCCTACCGCCATCGCGTCAGCGGTGATGGTGTCGCTGATCTACCGCCTGATCGCTCCGTATTCGCGTCAGTGGGCTTTGCTTAGTATTGCCCTGCTCTTGCTGAGCAATAACTTCATTACTGAAACGCGTGCTGTGTCACTGGATCAGATGCTCGCGACAGTCGCCTTCGCCATCTTCTATCTGGGCTACGCAGCAGACCATTTCGAGGCGCCCAGGCGCATGGCTTTGATCCTGGCGTTACTGGTGCTGGGGTTCGCCATTCGCGGCCCGATAGGGTTAGTAGTACCGACGGGCATGCTGTGTAGCTATTACCTGTTGAATGGTCAGTGGCGGCGTTTTTTCACGTTTGGGTTAATGGCCCTCGCGATATTGGTAACGTGTATCGGAGTGCTGTTGCTGCTTGCCGACATCAGTGGTGGCTCGGCATTTATGCATGAAGTCGTGCGCATGCAATTCAGTTCACGCATGGATGGCTCGGAAGGATCGAGCAGCCCGCTGTACTATTTCACCAGCTCGGTTGGCAACTACGCGCTGGCATACCCGCTGGCCATTCTGGTGTTGGCTGTCACATTGCTTGCAGGGCGCCAGCACAAGACTTCAGCGCTTCGACTGTTGCAGTTTTGCACCGCCGCCGGGCTGATCGTAATGATAGGGCTGTCCATACCTCAGGCTAAAAAAGCACGCTACATGCTGCCGATGATACCGATGGCAGCGATTATCGCGGCTTATCCTTTTCAGGCAGTCGAAGGGCGTTTATTTGCCTGGTTGCGTGGCTTGACGCTGGGGATTTTGTTGCTGCTGCCGGGCTTGTTGATCGCTGGATTACTGGTGGCACGTCAGCGCTTTCCCGAACAGCTGGGGTCAATAAACGTGGTATTGACTGTACTGGCAGTGCTGCAGATCGCTGCATTGGCCCTGCTGTTCAAGCAGCAATGGCGAACTGTCGGCCTGGCAATCTGTGCAGTACTGGCGATGTGGTCGTGCTACATACTGGTCTTCGAACCCGTAGAACGTGAGCTTTACGACACCCGCAGTTTTACCTTGGCCGCACGTGATTTGATCCAGCGTGACCCGGCGCCTGTGGTTCTACATAGCATGGGTAAAGACGCGAAGGCCATCAAGTTCATGGTCAACATTCCCGAGGACCTGAAGCCGATATTCACTGATACACCTGAAGGCATCGAAGTGGTGCAGGGACCTGCCTGGCTGGTCATGGACAAGACCGATTACCAGGCACTGCAAAGCACTCGATTCGCGGCGCTCCAGCCCCTGCTGAGTGGTCGATTCGACAAGAATGACTACGTGCTGTTGCACCTGCCGTAAGCTTTATCGAATGCGCCGTAGCGCATTCGATAAACCTGCTTATTGCCCGACGAAATAATAGTCGCGCTGGCCGATAGTGATTTTCTCCACCACCTTCAAGGGTGCAACAGGCTCGCTACGGCTTTCCATGATTGCGACATTGCCGGGCGTTGCGCTGAGAAACTGAGTCAACTCAGCCTCGGACTGCAAGGCCTCAAGCCGGCTCTGGCTATAGAACACAGTGGCGCCAGCCAGCCGTTCGCTAGGTTTGAACAATACGACATGCTGCCCATTGGCTTGCAGAGCCTTGACCTGTGCAGTCAACGGCACAAAGGACTCGTTGCGGTCCGCACGTGGTGCCAGCCACAAAGCCGCTGCCAAGTAGCCCAAAATCACCGCGCCGAGGACCCCGAGCACCAACACGCGCCGATGGCGTAACAACCTGTCCGCAAAGGCCGAAGACGGAGCACGCTCCTGCAACCCCTTAAGCAACACCGCAGCATATTCAGCGGCAAGCACGGCCGCTGCGGGAGTGAGCGACATCAAATAGACCATGCGTTTGCTGGAGGCCAGGGTCAGCAAGATGAACTGTGCCACCAGCCACAGGCTGAAGAACAATAGGTAGCGATTACTCACCAAGGCTTTGCGAAAGTGCCAAAGGCCGAAATAGACCAGCAGGTTCCATGGCAGAAACGCTTGCGGCAGCTTGACCAGATAGTAATAAAACGGCTCAAAGTGCCCGGCGCCTTCGAATGAGCCACTGAAACGGCCTACGCTGTTGGCCCAGAGCACATCACCCAGCATCTGCATGCCGCCACGCTGATACAGCAGACCCAGCCATACCAGCAGCGGTATCAGACCCACCACAGTAAACAGCGCTGGACGCAACCAGCGCGAAACAGTGAGCCGTTTTTCAAGCACGCTCTCGGCGACCAGATAGGTAAAGATCACCACACCCGGCAACGCAAGACCCAGCACCCCCTTACTCAACGTAGCGATCATGATCCCGGATGCAAATAGCAGCCAGGAGCCAAGCGCAAAATGCCTTTGCTCGGCCTGTTGGCGGCTGGCATAAAAAAACGCCAGCAGTGCCAATGTGACACCAAGGCTAAGCAGTGCATCCTCACCGACCTGCCTGGAGTTACTCAAGTAGCTGGCCGTGGTGGCCATCAAGATCGCGGCGGCCCAGGCGATTGTCGCTGGCCGTCCGAGCTTGCGCAGCATGGCGTAAAGCAACATCAGACTGAACAGGCCAGCGAATGCCGATGCAAGTCGCACAGCCAACGGTGTCCCACCGAATAGTTTTATGGCGCTGGAGTCTAGCCACAGACTCAGAGGCGGTTTTTCCAGAAAGGGTTGTCCGTTGAGCTTGGGCACTATCCAGTCGTTATCGAGGTACATTTCCATAGCGATGCCCGCGACGCGAGGTTCAGCCGAGCCTTGCAATTGGTGATTACCCAATGCAAAGAAAAACAACAGACAACCCAGCACAAATAAAATAAAGGTGGGTAAAGGAGTACGCATTCAGTCACCAAAGGGGAAAGTAAATCCCAAAAAAAAGCGGAGTCGTGTGCCAGAGTCGAAATACCTGCGAGTGGGTATCTCGCAGGTCCGAGGCGAAGGACGGAGAGCTTACCCGATCGAATATCGAAATTTCGTTAAGATCGCCAACTGATCCCGAAAGAGACAGCCGAAGCGCCAAATAGACGGACGTGGCATAATCACCCGTTGATTTTTTTGGACGGCGCGGGGAGTTTCGGGGATGGAAAATTCCTCCAATGAAAACAAGGGCTTACGCCTTTTCGGGATCAAGGCCTGCGACACCATGAAAAAAGCTCGCACCTGGCTCGATGAAAAAAACCTGAGCTACGATTTTCATGATTACAAAGCGGTAGGTATCGACCGTGAGCACCTGACTCAGTGGTGCGACGAACATGGTTGGCAGGTCGTTTTAAACCGGGCAGGGACTACCTTTCGCAAACTCGACGACGGACAAAAAGCCGATCTCGACCAAGCCAAGGCAATAGAACTGATGCTCGTGCAACCTTCGATGATCAAGCGTCCAGTGCTTGATCTCGGTGACAGAACCCTGATTGGCTTCAAGCCCGATCTGTATGCGGCGGCCTTCAAGTAAGCCAGAGCGCTACTGAAGCCCCCTTTTAATCAGTTAGAGAATTCAGTAAGAGGTATTTGCATGTCCACTACCCTGTTCAGCCTGGCGTTTGGTATCGGCACTCAGAACCGTCAAGGCGCGTGGCTGGAAGTCTTCTACGCACAGCCGTTGATCAATCCGTCGGCAGAAATCATTACAGCCATCGCACCCTTACTGGGTTACACCGGCGGTAATCAGGCCATCGCGTTCAATACCGATCAGGCTTCAAAACTGGCTGACGCGCTGAAATCCGTCGATGCTGGCCAAGCCGCCTTGCTGACCCGTCTGGCCGAAAGCCACAAGCCGCTGGTAGCAACCTTGCTGGCCGAAGACGCGGCACTGACCTCAACACCTGAGGCCTACCTGAAGTTGCACTTGCTGTCGCATCGACTGGTCAAACCTCACGGCCTGAGCCTGGCCGGGATTTTCCCTCTGCTGCCTAATGTCGCCTGGACCAGCCAAGGCGCTGTGGACCTGAGCGAACTGGCTGAGCATCAGCTGGAATCGCGTCTGAAAGGCGAGTTTCTGGAAGTGTTCTCCGTCGACAAATTCCCTAAAATGACCGACTACGTAGTGCCGAGCGGTGTGCGCATCGCTGACAGTGCACGCGTGCGTCTGGGCGCTTACATCGGCGAAGGCACCACGGTCATGCACGAAGGTTTCGTCAACTTCAACGGCGGCACCGAAGGCCCGGGCATGATCGAAGGTCGTGTCTCGGCGGGCGTATTCGTCGGCAAGGGTTCCGACCTGGGCGGCGGTTGCTCGACCATGGGCACGCTGTCGGGTGGCGGCAACATCGTCATCAAGGTCGGCGAAGGCTGCCTGATCGGTGCCAACGCAGGTATTGGCATTCCATTGGGTGATCGCAATACGGTGGAATCCGGACTGTACGTTACTGCCGGGACCAAAGTCGCGCTGCTCGACGAGAAAAACGCATTGGTGAAAGTGGTCAAGGCCCGCGACCTGGCAGGCCTTCCAGACTTGCTGTTCCGTCGTAACTCGCAGACCGGCGCCGTGGAATGCAAAACCCACAAGTCGGCCGTTGAACTGAACGCAACGCTGCACGCTCACAACTGATTGATCCCGCGTCGGCTTTTAGCGCTGCATACGTAGCGTTAAAAGCCGGCTATTGAGCTGAATAACATGCCCCTGCCCTCCCCCTGGCGCGCTGATTTTCCAGCCATCGCCGCACTGCAACGGCAAGGCCAGACCTATCTGGACAATGCCGCAACGACCCAAAAACCCCAGGCATTGATCGACGCGCTTAATCATTACTACGTCAATGGCGCGGCTAATGTGCACCGGGCACAGCATTTGCCGGGCGCCAACGCCACCCAGGCGTTCGAGAGCAGCCGCAGCAAGATTGCTCACTGGCTGAATGCGGACGAGTCTGCACAGATCGTCTTCACCCACGGGGCAACATCAGCCCTGAATCTGTTGGCATATGGTCTGGAGCACGAGTGTGTTGCCGGTGATGAGATTGTCATCAGCGCGCTGGAGCATCACGCCAATCTGTTGCCTTGGCAGCAATTGGCGCACCGCTGCGATCTGAAGTTGATCATCTTGCCGCTCGACACCAACGGCCTGATTGATCTTGTGGCCGCCGCCGTACTGATCGGCCCCCGCACCCGTTTGCTGGCAGTCAGCCAGTTATCCAACGTGCTGGGCGCCTGGCAGCCACTGCCCGCGTTGCTGAGCATGGCCAAGTCCCATGGCGCATTGACGGTGGTGGACGGTGCCCAAGGCGTGGTCCATGGCCGGCATGACGTGCAAGCATTGGGCTGCGACTTCTATGTATTTTCCAGTCATAAACTGTATGGCCCCGAGGGTCTTGGCGTGCTGTATGGCCGCAATGAAGCGCTCGCGCGCCTGCATCATTGGCAGTTTGGTGGCGAGATGGTGCTGACCGCCGATTATCACACCGCCAGATTTCGCCCTGCGCCCTTGGGATTCGAAGCTGGTACACCGCCGATTGCCAGCGTGATAGGCCTCGGCGCGACCCTCGACTATCTGGCAAGCCTCGACCACATGGCCGTGGTTGCGCATGAAGCGGCTCTGCATCAATTGCTGCTGGACGGTTTGAACAGACGTGAAGGCATTCGCGTTCTGGGTGCTCCGCAATTGGCGCTGGTGAGTTTCGTCGTCGAAGGCGTGCACAACGCCGACCTGGCGCACTTGCTGACCGAACAGGGGATCGCTGTCCGCGCAGGGCATCATTGCGCCATGCCGTTACTCAAAAGCCTCGGCCTGCCAGGCGCAATCCGGGTGTCCTTGGCGCTGTACAACGACTCCGACGATCTCGAGCGCTTTTTCAGCGCGCTGGATCAAGCCTTGGAACTGCTGCGATGAGCCTGCCTGTCGACGCACAAACAGCCCTTGAAACCTTCAACCAATCCCACAGCTGGGAACAACGCGCACGTCTGCTGATGCAATGGGGCGAACGCCTGCCAGCCCTGAGTGACAACGAAAAAACCGAAGAACATCGTGTGCATGGCTGTGAAAGCCAGGTCTGGTTGCTCGGCAGCGTGACGGACGGCCACTGGCAGTTTCGCGCAGCCAGTGACGCACGCTTGATTCGGGGGCTGGTGGCCTTGCTGTTGGCGCGAGTCAACGGCCTCTCGGCTGAAGACTTGCAACAGGTGGATCTGCCGAACTGGTTCAATCAGTTGGGCCTGAGCCGACACCTCTCGCCCTCACGCAGCAACGGCTTGAACGCGGTGCTGCAGCGGATGCGTCAACTGGCCTCTGGCAGCGCCTGAACAGGCTTGGCGCGATCCGCCGGACGTCTCACGCCCGCGACAATCTTGTCCACCGCCTTGGTCGCCGCGACCATACCGAAGGTCGCGGTCACCATCATTACTGCACCAAACCCACCCGCGCAGTCCAGCTTGACCCCATCGCCAACGAAGCTTTTTTGCAGGCAAATGCTCCCGTCTGGCTTGGGATACCGCAACTGTTCGGTGGAAAACACACACGGCACGCTGTAGTGGCGAGTCACGGTGCGCGAGAACCCATAGTCACGGCGCAAGGTCGAGCGAACTTTGGAGGCCAGCGGATCGTTGAAGGTACGGTTGAGGTCGCAGACCTGAATCAGCGTCGGGTCAATCTGTCCGCCTGCGCCACCGGTGGTGATAATCTGGATTTTGCGCCGCTTGCACCAGGAGATCAGGGCGGCCTTGGCGTTGACACTGTCGATGCAGTCGAGCACGCAGTCGATATCAGGCGTGATGTATTGGGCCATGGTCTCGCGGGTCACGAAGTCAGCCACGGCATGCACCGTGCAATCGGGATTGATGGCGCGCAGGCGCTCGGCCATGACCTCGACCTTGGCCCGACCGATGGTGCCCTCCAATGCGTGCAACTGACGGTTGCTGTTGCTGACGCAGACGTCATCCAGATCGAACAGGGAGATTTCGCCGACACCGCAACGGGCAATCGCTTCCGCCGCCCACGAGCCGACACCGCCGATCCCGACGACCGCCACATGGGCTGCGCGCAACCGCTCCAGGCCCTCGATGCCGTACAAACGGGCGACGCCAGCAAACCGCGGATCTTCTGTGTTCATGACCATTACCCCAAAAACCGGCGCGCATTATAGGTCGCTATGGGGCTCAGAGCATCTTTATCCTGATGAGCCGCCGTCGCGATCAACGTAACCCTGTATGCCTGACACTCTGTTGTATATTGCCTGCAAGACCCAGTATTTTGGACGACAAGACGACCTGCCAGCGAACTTAGTCGCGTGGCCGTTGACCAATAGCCAATCGGCTGGCTGTACAGCCCTATAAAGCCCAGAGTAGGATGCGCGCCGACCGGCGCTCGTCGGCTAATCCCTCGTTCCACCCTTTGGAACCAAAAGCATTTATGTCATCGCGTAGATTTGGACTCAATTTGGTGGTGGTCGTGGCAATTGCCGCGCTATTCACCGGTTTCTGGGCGCTGATCAATCGTCCGGTTACCGCTCCCGACTGGCCCGAGCAGATCTCCGGCTTTTCTTACTCACCTTTCCGTTCGGGACAAAACCCACAGGAAGGCATCTACCCGTCCGACGATGAAATGCGTCAGGACCTGGAGTTGATCAGTAAGCAGACCGACAGTATTCGGACTTACTCTGTCGACGGCTCGCTGGGGGACATCCCAAAGCTCGCTGAAGAGTTCGGTCTGCGAGTGACTCTGGGGATCTGGATCAGCCCCGACGAAGCGCGCAACGAGCGCGAGATTGTCCGAGCAATCGAGCTGGCCAACTCATCGCGCAGTGTGGTTCGCGTGGTGGTGGGCAACGAAGCCCTGTTCCGTCGCGAAATCACGGTCAAACAACTGAGCGTCCTGCTGGACCGGGTGCGTGCCGCCGTCAAAGTACCGGTGACCACCTCCGAGCAATGGCACATCTGGGAAAAATACCCGGAGTTGGGCAAGCACGTTGATTTGGTCGCTGCGCACATCCTCCCTTATTGGGAATTCATTCCAGTCGACAAAGCCGGTCAATTCGTACTTGATCGCGCCCGTGAACTGAAAAAAATATTCCCGAAAAAGCCGCTGCTGCTGTCGGAGGTTGGCTGGCCGAGCAATGGCCGTATGCGTGGCGGTGCCGAGGCAACTCAGGCGGATCAAGCCATTTACCTGCGTACGCTGGTCAATAAACTCAACCGCCAGGGCTACAACTACTTCGTGATCGAGGCCTTCGATCAGCCGTGGAAAGCCAGTGATGAAGGCTCGGTGGGCGCCTACTGGGGCGTGTATAACGCTGCGCGCCAGCAGAAATTTAACTTTGAAGGGCCGGTTGTCGCGATTCCGCAGTGGCGGGTTCTGGCGATTGGCTCCGTGGTGCTGGCGCTGCTGTCCCTGGCATTGCTCCTGATCGACGGTTCGGCGCTACGCCAGCGGGGTCGCACGTTCCTGACCTTTACCGCGTTCCTGTGTGGTTCGGTGCTGGTCTGGATCGGTTACGACTACAGTCAGCAATACAGCACCTGGTTCAGTCTGACCGTAGGCTTCTTGCTGGCACTTGGCGCCATGGGCGTGTTCATCGTCCTGTTGACCGAGGCCCACGAACTGGCTGAAGCGGTCTGGACCCACAAGCGACGCCGCGAATTCCTGCCCGTGGACACTGACAATGCGTATCGACCGAAAGTCTCGATACACGTGCCCTGCTACAACGAGCCACCGGAGATGGTCAAACAGACCCTGAATGCTCTGGCCGCTCTCGACTATCCGGACTTCGAAGTTCTGATCATCGACAACAACACCAAAGACCCGGCGGTCTGGGAACCGGTCAAGGCCCATTGTGAAATGCTCGGCCCGCGCTTCAAGTTCTTCCATGTCGCGCCACTGGCCGGTTTCAAAGGTGGTGCACTGAACTACCTGATCCCGCACACGGCGCCGGACGCTGAAGTGATTGCAGTGATCGACTCGGATTACTGCGTCGACCGCAACTGGCTCAAACACATGGTCCCGCACTTCGCCGACCCGAAAATCGCCGTGGTGCAGTCGCCGCAGGATTACCGCGACCAGAACGAAAGCACCTTCAAGAAGCTCTGCTACTCGGAATACAAAGGCTTCTTCTATATCGGCATGGTCACCCGTAACGACCGTGACGCGATCATTCAGCACGGCACCATGACCATGACCCGACGTTCGGTGCTTGAAGAACTGGGCTGGGCGGACTGGTGCATCTGTGAAGACGCCGAGCTGGGGCTGCGCATATTCGAGAAAGGGTATTCGGCCGCCTATTCGCACAACAGCTACGGCAAGGGTTTGATGCCGGACACCTTCATCGACTTCAAAAAGCAGCGTTTCCGTTGGGCGTATGGCGCGATTCAAATCATCAAGCGCCACACGTCGAGCCTGCTGCGCGGTAAAGATACCGAGCTGACCCGTGGGCAGCGCTATCACTTCCTCGCGGGCTGGTTGCCGTGGGTCGCCGATGGCATGAATATCTTCTTCACCGTCGGCGCGTTGCTGTGGTCGGCGGCGATGATCATCGTGCCTAACCGTGTCGATCCGCCGTTGTTGATTTTCGCGATCCCGCCATTGGCCCTGTTCGTGTTCAAGGTCGGCAAGATCATCTTCTTGTACCGCCGTGCAGTGGGGGTCAACCTCACGGACGCATTCTTTGCGGCGCTGGCGGGGCTCGCCTTGTCGCACACCATCGCCAAAGCGGTGCTCTACGGCTTCTTCACCACCAGCATCCCATTCTTCCGTACACCGAAGAACGCAGCCAGTCATGGTTTTCTGGTCGCCCTCTCGGAAGCTCGAGAAGAAGTTTTCATCATGCTGCTGCTGTGGGGCGCGGCCGCCGGTATCTGCCTGGTACAGGGCCTGCCGAGCGCCGACATGCGCTTCTGGGTGACCATGCTTCTGGTGCAATCGCTGCCGTACCTGGCGGCGCTGATCATGGCCTTCCTGTCTTCGCTGCCCAAGCCGGTAGCCGTGGCGGAACCCGCAACTGTTTGACCTGTTACTGCGTAACGTTAAACGGCGGCCTTTGGGTCGCCGTTTTGCTTTAAGATAAGCGCCTTTTCCGCGCCTAGAACCTTGTTACCGGAGTCCTTTCATGACGGCCCCAGCCGACCTTTCGCCCACTCTCCAACTCGCCTGCGACCTGATCCGTCGTCCATCGGTCACGCCGATCGACGCCGACTGCCAAGCGATGATGATGCAACGCCTGGGCGATGCCGGTTTCAAACTGGAACCCATGCGTATCGAGGATGTGGATAACTTCTGGGCCACCCATGGCAACCACGAAGGCCCGGTGCTGTGCTTCGCCGGGCACACTGACGTGGTGCCGACCGGCCCGCTTCAGGCCTGGCAGAACGATCCGTTCGACGCATTGATCGATGAGCATGGCATGCTGTGCGGACGTGGCGCGGCTGACATGAAAGGCAGCCTGGCGGCAATGCTGGTGGCGGCTGAACGCTTTGTCGGCGATCACCCGAACCATAAAGGCTCGGTGGCGTTCCTGATCACCAGCGACGAAGAAGGCCCTGCACACCACGGCACCAAGGCGGTGATCGAGCGACTGGCGGCACGTAAAGAGCGCCTGGACTGGTGCATCGTCGGCGAACCGTCGAGCACCACACTGGTGGGCGATATGGTCAAAAACGGCCGTCGCGGTTCATTGGGTGCAAAACTCACCGTGCGCGGGATCCAGGGCCATGTGGCCTACCCGCATCTGGCGAAGAACCCGATCCATCTGGCAGCACCGGCGTTGGCCGAACTGGCCGCCGAGCACTGGGATAACGGCAACGCCTTCTTCCCGCCGACCAGTTTTCAGATCTCCAACCTCAACTCAGGCACCGGCACGACCAACGTCATCCCCGGCGAGTTGTCGGCGATGTTCAACTTCCGCTTCTCCACCGAATCCACCGTCGAGGCCCTGCAGCAGCGGGTCGCCACCATCCTCGACAAGCATGGGCTGGACTGGCATGTGGAATGGGCCTTGTCCGGCCTGCCGTTCCTCACTGAACCCGGCGCGCTACTCGACGCAGTGTCCGCAAGCATCAAGGCCGTCACCGGGCGCGACACCCAGGCATCGACCAGCGGCGGCACCTCGGACGGGCGGTTTATCGCCACGATGGGCACGCAAGTCGTCGAACTGGGCCCGGTCAACGCCACGATCCATCAGGTCAATGAGCGCGTTCTGGCCAGCGATCTCGATGTCCTGACCGAAATTTACTACCAGACTCTGGTCGAATTGCTCGCATGATGCTGACTTGCCCGATTTGCGCAGCAGCGCTCAGCGCAGTTGATAACGGCGTGGTGTGCCCCCTTGGTCACCGCTTCGACCGTGCGCGCCAAGGCTATTTGAACCTGCTGCCGGTTCAACACAAAAACAGCCGCGACCCTGGCGACAATCAGGCCATGGTCGAGGCACGGCGCGACTTTCTCAATGCAGGCCATTATGCGCCGGTCGCCAAGCGCCTGGCGGAACTGGCCGCCGAACGCGCACCCGCTCGTTGGCTGGACATCGGTTGTGGCGAGGGTTATTACACCGCGCAAATCGCTGCGGCCCTGCCGGATGCGGATGGCTATGCGCTGGATATTTCCCGCGAAGCGGTCAAGCGTGCATGCCGGCGCGATCCAAAAATCACTTGGTTGATCTCCAGCATGGCCCGCGTGCCACTGCCCGACGACAGCTGCCAGTTCCTTGCCAGCGTGTTCAGCCCGCTGGACTGGCACGAAGCCAAACGCCTGCTGAGCACCGGCGGCGGCTTGATGCGCGTCGGCCCGACCAGCGAACACCTGATGGAGCTGCGTGAGCGGCTCTACGACGAAGTGCGTGAGTACGTCGATGACAAACACCTGATGCAAGTGCCCGCTGATATGCAGTTGCAGCACAGCGAGACCTTGCGCTTTACCCTGAGCCTGGTCGATGCTCAAGCCCGTGCCAACTTGCTGGCCATGACGCCCCACGGTTGGCGCGCCAGCGCCGAACGCCGGGCCAATGTCATTGAGCAGCCGGAGCCGTTCGAAGTGACGGTTTCGATGCGTTACGATTATTTCGTGCTTCAATAATCTGCGAATCCACACACACCGAATCGATGCTGCCTTGCCTGTGCGGGGCAGCCGAATGAATCCGCGAATGGATTTTCAATCAATTACGAGGCATCCATGCGCCAACCCGATATCGAGATTTACCTGAAAGACGCTGACGTCGACTACATGGCCATCGCTGCCTGGCTCAGCGCCGCGCTGGGCCCCTGCACCCCCTGGGTCAAGAAAGGTCAGACGTACAAATGCACAGCCGGTGACGTGACCGTGACCTGGTTGCCCAAGGCTGTCGGCAAATGGAACAGCTTGTTCCTGGAAAGCGACAAGACCCCATGGGACGACGACATCGCCTGTGCCCGCGCTGCCTTCACCGCACTGAACGTTGAAGTTCGCTGCGCACCGGGCACATGGATCGAGGAAGAGAGCGACGAAGCCGCCGACCGCTGGATTCGCATCAGTAGCGACGGCGAAGAAGAAATCGTCTGGCACACGAACTGAGCCTGACATCGCACAGTGCAGGAACTGGGGGCACGCCTGGTTCTTGCCCGCGAAGGTCGCAACTCGGTGTGCCTGACAGACCGAGTTGCCTAGTTCGCAGACAAGTCAGCTCCTACAAGTCTGTGTGCAGACTGCTCACTTTATAGCCCCACGACATCCTCTGCCTGCCAGCCTTTCTGGCCTTCGACCAATCCGTATTCGACCTGCTGGCCCTCAGCCAGTGAACGATGCCCTTCCCCGCGGATGGCGCGGTAATGCACGAATACGTCCACGCCATCTCCGCGCTGGATGAAGCCATAACCCTTGGCATCGTTGAACCACTTCACACTGCCTGTTTCACGTGCTGACATTGGATCGTTACTCCTGTTTTTTATTATTTGACGGCCGAGTATAAGCCAGCATTAAAAACGGCGAAATCCACATAAACGGCGTCGTTTTTTGCCGATCTTCAGCAGATGCGGCACACTGTCGCCCCCGAGCAGCTGCTCGTTTCCCCCTTATTCAGCAGAAGCCGTATGACCCGCTCCCCGTTCCGCCGTCTTGTGTTTGGCACCCTGCGCCGACTGTTGTACCTCTGGGTTCGCTCGGAAACCATCAACCAGTCGTCCTTTACCCTCAACCTCGACCGCAGCCGCCCGGTGTTCTACGCCCTGCAATCACCCTCATTAAGCGACCTCGCGGTGGTCGATACCGAGTGCCGCAAAGCCGGGCTGCCGCGACCGATTCTGCCGGTAGCCGTGGGAAACCTGCTGGAGCCCGCGGCATTCTTCTACCTGACACCCGAGCCCGACTGGCTGGGCCGCCAGGACAAACGCGGCGCACCGCCCACCCTGGAGCGGCTGGTCAGTGCCATCAGCCAGAACGCCTCCGAAGATGCACAGATCATCCCGGTCAGTGTGTTCTGGGGTCAGTCGCCTGACAGTGAGTCGAGCCCCTGGAAGCTATTGTTCGCAGACAGCTGGGCGGTGACTGGGCGCTTGCGCCGGTTGGTCAGCATTCTGATTCTGGGCCGCAAGACCCGCGTGCAATTTTCCGCACCGATCCATCTGCGCGAACTGGTCCAAGAGAACAAGGGCCACGAACGCACCCTGCGAATGACCCAGCGCATTCTGCGGGTGCACTTTCGCAATCTGAAAACCGCCGTCATCGGCCCCGACCTGTCGCACCGCCGCAATCTGGTCAAGGGGCTGCTGGACGAGCCGCTGGTCAAGCAGGCCATCCTCGAAGAGGCCAAGCGCGAGAACATCCCCGAGAGCAAAGCCCAGGCAAATGCCCTGCGCTATGGCAACGAAATCGCTTCGGACTACACCTACTCGGCGATCCGCTTTCTCGAAGTGGTGCTGAGCTGGTTCTGGAACAAGATTTACGACGGCATCAAGGTCAGTCACATCGAAGGCGTGCAGGATGTCGCCCAGGGTCACGAAGTGATCTATGTCCCGTGCCACCGCAGCCATATCGATTATCTGCTGCTGTCCTACCTGCTGTTTCGAAATGGCCTGACACCGCCCCACGTCGCCGCGGGCATTAACCTGAACATGCCAGTGATCGGCGGCCTGCTGCGTCGCGGCGGCGCCTTTTTCATGCGTCGTACGTTCAAGGGCAACCCGCTGTACAGCGCCGTCTTCAATGAATACCTGCATACGCTGTTCACCAAGGGCTTCCCGGTCGAGTACTTCGTCGAAGGTGGCCGCTCGCGTACCGGGCGCATGCTGCAACCCAAAACCGGCATGCTGGCGATCACCTTGCGCAGCTTTTTGCGCAACTCACGGATGCCGATCGTTTTCGTTCCGGTGTACATCGGTTACGAGCGCGTGCTCGAAGGCCGCACCTACCTGGGCGAGCTGCGCGGTGCGGCTAAAAAGAAAGAGTCGATCTTCGATATTTTCAAAGTGATTGGCGCACTCAAGCAGCGCTTCGGCCAGGTGTCGGTCAACTTCGGCGAGCCAATCAAACTGGCTGAGTTCCTCGATCACGAACAACCGAATTGGCGCGAGCAAGCGCTGGGGCCGCAGTACCGCCCCGGCTGGCTGAACGAGACTACTCAGCGCCTCGGCGAGCGCGTGGCTCAAGGGCTGAACGAAGCGGCCGCGATCAACCCGGTCAATCTGGTGGCGCTGGCCTTGCTGTCCACCAATAAGCTGGCGCTGGACGATCAAGCCATGGCGCGGATTCTCGACCTGTACCTGACCCTGCTGCGTCGGGTGCCTTACTCGCCACACACCACGCTGCCCGAAGGTGACGGCAAGGCCTTGATCGAGTACGTAAAGGGCATGAACCTGTTGTCCGAGCAAAAGGATGCGTTAGGCAAAATCCTCTACTTGGATGAGCAGAACGCGGTCTTGATGACCTACTACCGCAACAACGTCTTGCACATCGTGGCCCTGCCCTCGCTGCTGGCGAGTTTCTTCCAGAGTTCGTCGCGGATGAGCCGTGAACAGATCCTGCGCTATGCCCGGGCACTGTACCCGTACCTGCAATCAGAGCTGTTCATTCGCTGGCCGCTGGAGGAGCTGGATGCGGTGATCGACCAGTGGCTCGAAGCCTTCGTCGAGCAAGGCCTGTTGCGCTTTGAAAATAACGTCTACCTGCGCCCGGCCCCGAGTTCGCGTCACTTCGTCCTGCTGACCCTGCTGTCACGGGTCATTGCCCAGACGCTGCAACGCTTCTATATGGCGATTTCATTGCTGCTCAACAGTGGCCAGAACAGTATCAGCGCCGAAGAACTGGAAGACTTGTGCACGGTCATGGCTCAGCGGCTGTCGATTTTGCATGGCCTCAACGCACCGGAGTTCTTCGACAAAAGCCTGTTCCGCCACTTCATCCAGACCTTGCTCGACCTCGGCGTCCTGCACAAAGACCCTGCGGGCAAGCTAAGCTACCACGAGCTTCTGGGCGAGTTGGCGGAAGGCGCGGCCAAGCGGGTTTTGCCCGCCGAGATCCGTTTGTCGATCCGCCAAGTGGCCCTGCATCGCAGCGAAGATGTAACAGAGGCTGACCCTGCCAGCTAAATCCTTTAAATTCCTGTCGATGGCGTGGGGCTTCTTCTGACGCCATCGATAAGGAGATTCCAATGAAAAACCTGGCACTTATCCTTCTGACCAGCCTGCTCGGCGCGTGCAGTATCTCGCAGCCATCCTCTCAAGCCAGCCTCGACGGGGAAGTTTTTTACCTGCAACGCATCGCCCTGCCGCCCACGGCGATCTTGAATGTCAGCCTACACGACGTGTCCAAGGCCGATGCTCCGGTGGTCGTGCTGGCCAGACAAAGTGGCCCGATCAAAGGCCAGGTGCCTTTGCCTTTCAGCCTGGAATACGATCCGAAACACGTACAGCAGGGCCACCGTTATTCGGTCAGCGCGCGCATTGAACTGGAGGGTAAACTCTTGTTTATCACTACCGCGCAGTATGTCGTACAGTTGGATGGCCAGGATCAGAAGCCGCTGCGCATTCGCCTGGATTCTGTTCAGTGATCCCTTGGCGCGGGCCTGTAAACCCGCGCCACCCTTTTATCAATCCGATCCCTTTGAAAAGGATGCTGCCATGCTCCGCCCTTCCATCACCTTCGCTGGCCTGTGCGCAGGCCTGCTGCTGTCGACCAGCGTGTTTGCCCTGTCCCTGAGCGACCTGTCCCAGTCGGACGCCACTGGCGGTCTCAAGGATGCGTTGACCCAAGGCGCGCAGATTGCCGTCAAGCAGCTGGGCACGCCAGGCGGTTTCAGCAATAACAAGGATGTGCGCATTGAGTTGCCGGGCAGTCTCGGCAAGGTTGCGAAGAAGATGAAGCAGTTCGGCATGGGCGCGCAGGTCGATGAATTGGAGACCGCCATGAACCAGGCCGCCGAAGCCGCTGTACCGCAAGCCCAGGCGCTGCTGGTCGATGCCGTGAAGAAGATGAGCGTGGAGGATGCCAAGAGCATCCTCAGTGGCGGCAACGATTCAGCCACCCAATACCTGAGCAAGACCAGCCGCGAACAGATCCGCGTCAAATTCCTGCCCATCGTCAAACACGCCACCGATAAAGTGGGTGTCGCACAAAAATACAACGCGTTCGCCGCCCAGGCCGCCAGCCTGGGCGTCGTCGACACCAAAGACGCCAACATCGAAGGTTACGTGACCGAAAAGGCCCTCAATGGCCTGTTCGAAATGATCGGCAAACAAGAAGCCGCCCTCCGCCAAAACCCGGCAGGCGCCGCGACCAGTCTGGCGAAAAAGGTGTTTGGCGCGCTGTAATCAACGCGCCTGCAGCTCCACTTTCTTCACCCTGAACCACGCTGCATACAGCGCAGGCAGGAATAACAGGGTCAGTGCGGTCGCAACGATCAGACCGCCCATGATCGCCACGGCCATCGGGCCGAAAAACACGCTACGTGACAGCGGGATCATCGCCAGCACGGCCGCCAGTGCCGTGAGGACGATGGGCCGGAAACGCCGTACGGTGGCTTCGATGATCGCTTGCCATTGATCCAGCCCGGCGGCGATGTCCTGTTCGATCTGGTCCACCAGAATCACCGAGTTACGCATGATCATCCCCGACAAGGCGATGGTGCCGAGCATTGCGACGAAACCGAACGGCTGGTGAAAGACAATCAGAAACAAAGTCACGCCAATCAAACCCAGCGGTGCGGTGAGAAAGACCATGGCGGTGCGTGAGAAACTGCGCAATTGCAGCATCAACAAGGTCAGGACCACCACGATAAACAACGGCACACCGGCCTTGACCGAGTTCTGTCCCCGCGCCGAGTCTTCGACTGTGCCCCCGACTTCCAGCAAATAGCCGTCCGGTAACTCGGCACGCACGCCGTCCAGTGTCGGCAGGATCTGCTGGACCAGGGTCGCAGGTTGTTCCTTGCCATAGATATCGGCGCGGATGGTCACGTTCGGCAGGCGGTTGCGGTGCCAAATGATGCCCTCTTCGAAGCCGTACTCCAGGGTCGCGATCTGCGACAAGGCGACGCTGGTGCCGTTGCTGGTGGGGATCGCCAGGCTCGGCAGCGAGGCGAGATCCTTGCGCTCATGAGGGGTGCCCCGCAACAGAATCTCGATGAGCTCGTCCTCTTCGCGGTATTGGCTGACGCTGGAACCGGTCAACGAACTTTGCAGAAATCTCGACAGATCGGCAGTGCTCACCCCTAGCGCCCGCGCCCGATCCTGATCCACGTTGAGGTTCACAACCTTGCTCGGCTCCTCCCAGTCCAGATGGACGTTCGCCACGTGTGGATTCTCGCCAACCTTGACCGCGACTTTACGCGCCAGAGCGCGGACTTCCTCGATGTGTTCACCGGTCACGCGGAACTGCACCGGGTATCCCACCGGCGGCCCGTTCTCCAGGCGAGTCACCCGAGAGCGCAGGGTCGGAAATTGCTCGTTGAGGTTTTTGATCAGCCAGGTGCGCAGAACTTCCCGGTCTTCGATGGTTTTTGCCAGCACCACAAACTGCGCGAAACTGGCGGCGGGCAACTGTTGGTCCAGCGGCAGGTAGAACCGTGGCGAACCAGTGCCGACGTAGGCCACGTAGTTATCAATGCCCGGATGATCCTTGAGCATCTGCTCCAGCCGGTTGACCTGCTCAGCCGTGTTGCTCAACGACGCGCCTTCGGCCAGCTTCAAATCGACCATCAGCTCCAGTCGCCCCGACGCCGGAAAAAACTGCTGCGGCACGAAACGGAACATCACCACCGAGAGCACGAACAGGCCAATGGTGAGTACCAGCACCGTTTTACGCCGCCGTACACACCAACCCACCATGCGCCGCACGCGTTGATAGAAGGGCGTACCGTAAGGGTCGGGTGCCCCCGCGCCATGTTTGGCAGCGTGGATCTTCGCCAGGTCCGGCAACAGCCGCTCGCCCAGATAGGGCACAAATACCACTGCTGCAACCCAGGACGCCAACAAGGCGATGGTCACCACCTGGAAGATCGAACGGGTGTATTCCCCGGTGCCTGATTGCGCCGTGGCAATCGGCAAGAAGCCCGCCGCCGTAATCAGCGTGCCGGTGAGCATCGGAAAAGCGGTGCTGGTCCAAGCGAAACTGGCAGCCTTGAGCCGGTCGTAACCCTGCTCCATCTTGATCGCCATCATCTCCACCGCGATGATCGCGTCGTCCACCAACAAGCCCAACGCCAGCACCAGCGCGCCGAGGGAAATCTTGTGCAAGCCAATCCCCAGGTAGTACATGCAGGCGAAGGTCATCGCCAGCACCAACGGAATCGCCAGGGCGACAACCATCCCGGTGCGCATGCCCAGGGAGAAAAAGCTCACCAGCAGCACGATGCCCAACGCCTCAGCCAGCACCTGCACAAACTCGCCGACCCCGGTTTTCACCGCTGCTGGCTGGTCCGACACTTTGCTCAGCTGCATGCCCGCAGGGAGGTTTTTCTGCACCCGGGCAAATTCGGTCTCAAGGGCACGCCCCAGTACCAGAATGTCGCCACCGTCTTTCATCGCCACGGCCAGGCCGATGGCGTCTTCACCCATATAACGCATGCGCGGCGCAGGCGGGTCGTTGAAGCCGCGAAAAACCTCGGCCACGTCGCTGATGCGGAACGTACGATCGCCCACTCGAATCGGGAAATTCTTGATCTCGTCCACCGACTGGAAGCGACCGGTTACCCGTAACTGAATGCGCTCACTGGGGGTCTCGAAAAAACCCGCTGCCGACACCGCGTTCTGCTCTTCAAGAACTTGCTGCACCGTCTGCAAGCGCAGCCCAAGGGTCGCCAGCTTCACGTTCGACAGCTCGATCCAGATTTTTTCGTCCTGCAACCCCAACAGTTCGATCTTGCCCACGTCTTTGACCCGCTGCAGCTGTATCTGCACGCGGTCGGCGTAGTCCTTGAGCACCGCGTAGTCAAAACCTTTGCCCGTCAGCGCATAGATATTGCCGAACGTAGTGCCGAACTCATCGTTGAAAAATGGCCCCTGTATACCCTGTGGCAAGGTGTGACGGATGTCGCTGATTTTTTTGCGGACCTGATACCAGAGATCGGGAATCTGCGCCGAGTGCATGGAGTCACGCGCCATGAACGTCACTTGGGACTCACCGGACCGTGAGAACGAGACAATGCGCTCGTACTCGCCGGTCTCCATCAGCTTCTTCTCAATGCGGTCGGTCACCTGCAGCGCAACTTCCTCGGCACTCGCGCCGGGCCAGTTGGTGCGGATGACCATCGCTTTGAAGGTAAATGGCGGATCTTCACTCTGACCAAGCTTGGTGTAGGAAACCGCGCCAACAATCGCCAGCAGTAACATCAGAAACAGGACAATCTGGCGGTTGCGCAGTGCCCACTCGGAAAGATTGAAACGCATCCGTGCCTACTCCTTCGCCGCCAGTTTCACTTCTCGATTACCGCGATCCACCGGCCGTACCTGCTCGCCCTCGTGCAGCACATGGACACCGGCTGCCACCACCCAATCCGTAGCTTTGAGGCCTTCGAGAACGGGCACGCTGTCCTGACCGTAGGCAGCGATTCGCACCGGAACGCGCTTGAGTGTGTTATCGGCATCGACCCGCCACACGTAGTTGACGCCGTTCTCGGCAGTCAGCGCTGACAACGGTACCGACAGGGCGACAGTGTGTTCGGTCTGGATAAATACGCGGGCGCTCTGTCCCAACTCGGCGGGCACTTTGCCCTCGGCAAAAGCGATGCGGGTGGCGAAGGTACGGGAACGCGGATCGGCAGAAGGCGACAACTCACGGATGCGGCCAGGAAAACGTTGACCGGGTTGCGTCCACAACTCGACAGTGACTGCCTGACCGGTTTTGAAACGCCCGAAATTTTGCTCTGGCAGACTGATCAGGACTTCGCGTTCGCCGTCGGCCGCCAGGGTAAACATGGTCTGCCCCGCCGCCACGACTTGCCCGACTTCGACCAGACGCCGAGCGATCACACCGTCTTGTGGCGCGCGCAGCACCGCGTAGCCGGCCTGATTATCAGCGACATTGAATTCGGCCTTGATCTGCTTGAGCCGAGCCTCACCGGCGCGAAACAGGTTCTCGGCATTGTCGAACTGAGACCGACTGACCAGTTGCCGATCCATCAACGTTTTGTAGCGATCACGCTCAGAGCGGACCAATTGCAAATTGGCTTCAGCGGCAGTCACCTGAGCGCGGGTCGCTTCCAGCTGCAGGCGCACATCCTGCGGGTCCAGCTCGGCCAGCGGCTGATTGGCCTTGACCCTCGCGCCCTCTTCTACCAGACGCCTGGTCACCTTGCCGGCGATACGAAACGCCAATTCCGGCTCGAACCGGGCGCGGACTTCACCGGGATAGCTGTCCATCGACTGCGATGAAGGCTGCGGCTGAACGACCATGGCCGGGCGCACGGTGGGCAGAACAGGTTCTTCATGACCACAGGCAGCCAGTAAAAACACCAGGCTGATCGGCAGGGTAAAGGACAAGGCATCGCGAAACATGGTGATGGACCTTTGGCAAAGGATGCTTTAATTATTGTACTCAAGCGTATAGTAAGAAATACCAAACTCACCAGTCCACTATTAAAACGACGATGCCTGACAATTCATTACTCCGTCCCCCATTAAGCGCTTCGGGCCCCGGCCGCCCAAAGGACTTGGCAAAGCGCCAAGCCATTCTTAACGCCGCGAAAAACCTGTTCGTGCGCAACGGTTACGCCAGTACCAGTATGGATGCCGTGGCCGCAGAAGCCGGGGTTTCCAAGCTGACGGTTTACAACCATTTCACCGATAAAGAGACGTTATTTTCCGCTGCGGTGGTGGCGCGCTGTGAGGAGCAACTGCCCGAGCTGTTTTTCGAAATACCCCATGGCATGCCTGTAGAGGCACTGCTGTTGAAGATTGGTCGGGGCTTTTACGCGTTGATCAACAGTCCTGACTCGTTGGCGCTGCATCGATTGATGGTCGCACCGGGCAGCCAGGACCCGAAGCTGTCGCAGATTTTTTTCGAGGCCGGCCCCCAGCGAATTCTGCTGGAGATGGAGCGCTTTCTGACCCAGATCGACAAAGCCGGGAGCCTGAGCATCGACAAACCAAACCTCGCTGCCGAGCACTTTCTGTGCCTGCTCAAGGGCGCATGCAATTTTCGCCTGCTGATCGGCTGCGGCGACCTGCCGGACGAGCACGACGCTGAAGCGCATGTTCAGGAAGTCGTGAGCTTGTTTATGCGGGCTTATCGGCCCTGACGATCATTTGTAGCCTTCAGCAGCTCCTGCGGACTACCGAAGGCAGCTAAGGCGATATCAGCCCTTCAGCGCCTTCTTCGGGTAGATGTCGTAGCGGCTGGACTTTCCATCCAGCGCATAACTCGGCTTTGGCCCGTCGATGCACGGCGCCTTGCGTGGGCGTTTGACCACGACCCGGTGAGTGGCGAGCGCCAGTGCAGCTTCCAGCAGCGCTGGCGCATCCATGTCATCGCCCACCAACGGCCGGAACAGGCGCATTTCCTTTTTCACCAACGCGGTTTTTTCTCGATGAGGAAACATCGGGTCAAGGTAGATCACTTGCGGTGGTTCGCCCTCCCAGGCGCGGATCAAGTCGATGGAGTTGCCGGTCAACAGACGCATCTGGGCGATGATCTGCCCCACTTCACGATCCCGCAGGCCACGGGCCAGGCCATCTTCAAGCAAGGCGGCGATGATCGGCTGACGCTCGATCAGGCTCACGTTGCACCCTAGGCTTGCCAGCACGAACGCGTCCTTGCCTAACCCCGCTGTCGCATCCAGCACTCGAGGGCGAACGCCGGGCTGGATGCCGACCGCTTTGGCGATCATTTGCCCACTGCCACCACCGAACAAGCGTCGATGAGCCACAGCCCCTTCGACAAAATCCACTCGCACCGGGCCCGAAGAGTCGGCGCCTAGTTGCTGTAGCTGCAAACCATCGTCCGTCACTTGCAGGGCGAATTCTGCTTCGACGTCCTCTAACGGCAGGCCGAGACGTTGTGCCCAGTCCAGCGCCTGCGCGTGTCCGTTGCTTGTCAGGGTTTCAACCCGGATGCGGCTGCCCGTGTGTTGCTCACTCATGTGCCCATACGCTCAACTAATTTGTTAATGATCGGCAACATTGGCCGATAACAGGAGTATCCGGCATTTTGCCAGAGCCGGACGGTCAACTGAGCGCTATGTCTGATATTCAACCCTCACCGATAGGCTATTTGTCGCACGCAGGCGACTACAGCCTCCGCAATTCCCGAGCCTTGGGCGGCGTTACCCAGCTCTGGCAGGATGCGTTTGCCCGTGCGATGGCCGAGCAAATCGGCGATAACACCGAGGTTTCGACTGAGTTCAGCACCCTTGCAGCAAACGCCAGCGGCGAACCGCTGAGTGGCACTGACACCCTTGGGCAGATCGTCGATCAGCGCGACTGCGCGGTTGCCGACGTACAGCGTACCCCCCCAGAACATCTGCACCTGCCCATTGCCGAGTTTGAACTCGACCTGCTGGACAAGCCGGCCGAACCGTTCACTGTCGCAGACATGATCGCGCAGCAGCGGCAGCTGAATTTCGAAAGTGGCTGGGTCCGCCCACTGGTGCTCAACCCTCCTCAGGCGGATACACACCCTGGCCTCGGCCCCCAACCGCGTCCGTTGCACTTGCCCATCGCCGAACTCGAATGGGACCTGGCAGACAAGCCCGCCCTGCCCCTCGAGCCAGAGACCATCACTGCTCAGCAACGTCATCTGGATTACGAGAACGGCTGGGCTCGGCCTATTATTCTGCAAAACCTGCGCATGGCTGCGTAACCACCGCGTCGAACACTACGCGCTGAACAGTGTATTCAATTGAGCGAACGGCAACGCCTGTTGGCCATAAGTGAAGGTGCCTTGCTGACTGATTTCTTGAGCCGCGCGATAAAAGCCGCCCAAGGCAGCCCTTGCCAAAGATGAGCCCACGCTGATCCGCTTGACCCCGCAAGCGCTCAAATCAGCAACCGAGAGCGTCACACCGCTCAGCCCCATTATTACGTTAACCGGCCTTGGCGCTACGGCGCGTACTACAGCGATGACTTCGTCGCGCGTACGCAGCCCCGGCGCGAATAGTACGTCCGCACCCGCCTCGGCGTAGGCTTCAATACGGCGTAAGGTATCCGCGAAGTTCAGACGGCCGTGCAGCAGGTTCTCGGCACGGGCGGTTAGCATGAAGGGGAAAGGTAAGCTGCGCGCTGCGGCAACGGCAGCTTTGACCCGTTCCACTGACAATTCGAAGGCGTAGATCGGGTTGTCGGCATGACCACTGGCATCTTCAATCGAGCCGCCAACGATACCTAATGCAGCGGCTTTCAGAATCGTATCAGCGCAGCCTTCGGGGCTGTCAGAGAAGCAGTTTTCCAAGTCCGCGGCCACTGGCAATGCCGTGGCGTTGACGATTGCGGCGACATTATCCATGGTCTCCTGCCGGCTGACCGCACCTTCTGCGTCGGCACGCCCCAGTGTGAATGCAAGACCCGCACTGGTCGTGGCTAACGCCTCGAAACCCAGCGAAGCGAGCAACTTGGCCGAGCCAGCATCCCAGGGATTGGGGATGACAAAAGCCCCCTCTCGTTCATGCAAGAACTTGAAACGTTGGGCGCGAAGTAACTGCGAATCCATTTGCACACTCCTTGGAGACTGACGGTTTATAGTCGAAACTGTCGACCTTACAGCAAGCCAAGTTGCTGCGCGACGGGCTCTCTTTGCAACGTCGCCAGTGGCGGTAATCCCGGCAGACGAGCCATCAATTGCTGGTGAAAACGCCGAGCAAGGTCTGGCGCCTGGAGGTTGTCGGGGGTGTGCAGGAACACATATGGCGTGCGCCCTTCTTCAATCCAGCCCGCTACTTTCTCCACCCACGGCACAAGAAACGGGTCGTTGGCCTGGAGCAATGGATGGCCGATAAAGCGCACCTGAGGGAATTGTGTCAGGGCAGCAGGGCGTGGAGGGACTTTGGGCTTTTTCGATTGCGCATGCAGCACGGCGGGATCGGTCGATACACAGCTGAATAGCGCACGGGGATCGAGGCAAATACGCTCCACACCCCGGTCCAGCAGTAATCGATTGAGCATCCGCTCTTCATCGCCCTTGGCAAAAAATGCCAAGTGACGGACCTCGACCGCGAGCGGTCGCTCAATAGCATCGATAAAGCTGACCAACTCAGCCAGACGCGCTGGCCCGAAGCTGGCGGGCAACTGCAGCCACAGGGGAGCGACCCTTTGGCCCAGCGGTGCGAGCAGCTGGATGAAGTCCTCAGCGGCATGCAGCTGTTGACGCAGGTCGCCGCCGTGGCTGATGTCGCGATGAAATTTGGCGGTGAAGCGAAAGGTTTCAGGCAGGCTTTGCGCCCAGCGTTGAACAATGACCGGCGAGGGCCGCGCATAAAACGTGGTATTGCCTTCAACGGCGTTGAACACCTGCGCGTACAGAGCCAGAAAATCGTTGGGCCGGGCACTTTCGGGGTACAGCGACTCACGCCAGGCGTTTTCACTCCAGGACGGGCAACCGAGGTAATACGGAAGTGGGTGAGAATTCAAACGTGAAGATCGAGGCCCAACACTTCCAGATCCCAATCGACAAAGCTGGCCGTGGTGAGATAACTGGCCAGCGCATAGGCGACGCGATTGCTGACGGAACGGGGGAATATCATGTCTTGCTGGCGAGCCGGGACGTTGCTCGTGGCTGAAGCTTGTGCGCGGGACGACTTGGCAGGCACTTTGGACGGAACTTCGATCTCGCTGTCCACTTCTTCGAAGGAACCCTCAACCGTCGCAGTGCCTTTGCGAGGCTTGCGCTTTATGGGGTAGGAGCGTGATGAGGGTCCGTCTATGCGCATTGATGCGTACTCGGCTTTTGATAATGGCAATCTAGCTGCACGGACGATACTTGGCAAATATCCGAACGATTACTAGACCACATATTGCTCAAAAGGTTCTAAAACGCCGATAAAGTGTCGCATTTGCATCAGTTACAGGTGACATAGGAACTCAGAGTGGTCGAGCTTTGGGTGTCGCCACTTTGTCACGCAGGTAAATCGGTTGCGCGTCATCGGCCACAATAGCTTCACCGCGCTGCCAGGCGAAGGTGGCCAGCGTCAGCAAATCCTGCGCATGGGGCAGCATTCCAGCATCCTGCCCTGCCAGCTTGACCGCGATCCGATCAGCGTAGCCCCAGCCAGTCCCTGCGCCAAACCAGTCGCCCGTCGAATCGACAGGTAAACCGGCGTGTTCCGGCGGCAACACTGCTTCGGCACCGACCAGACGCATTTCACCCGCTGTTTCACGGTAGCAGCCCCAATACACTTCATCCATGCGCGCATCGATGGCGGCAGCGACCTGTCGGGCACCGTGTTCACGGAAAGCGCGTTGCGCCAGTACCGCCAGGTTCGACACCGGTAACACTGGGCGCTCCAGGGCGAAAGCCAACCCCTGAACGACACCAATCGCGATCCGCACACCGGTAAACGCGCCGGGACCACGGCCGAAGGCAATGGCGTCGATGGCGGACAGGGCAATTCCCGCCTCGGCCAGCAGATCCTTGATCATCGGCAACAGGCGCTGGGCGTGCAGGCGCGGAATCACCTCGTAGTGACTCCACACCTTGCCATCGTGCAGCAAGGCGACAGAGCAGGCTTCAGTGGCGGTATCCAGGGCCAGCAAGGTGGTCATCGGTGTTTCCGTCATGATCAAAAAAGTGCAACAGTATAAACAACTACGGCCCGCAAGCGGGCCGTAGTTCATTCCCAAAAGCGCTATCAGCTCAAAGCAGCCAGCACCTTGGCGGTAATGCCTTCAACTGAACCAACGCCCTCGATATGGCTGCACTTGGGCTTGCCATTCGCAGCGCTGAGCTTCTGGTAGAAGGCCACCAGCGGTTTGGTTTGAGCGTGGTAGACCTCCAGACGATGACGCACGGTCGCTTCGACGTCGTCCTTGCGCTGAATCAGAGGTTCGCCGGTAACGTCGTCCATGCCTTCAACCTTTGGCGGGTTGTAGATCAGGTGATAAACGCGCCCGGAGCCTTCGTGAACACGACGACCGGAAATACGCTTGACGATTTCTTCGTCATCGACTGCGATTTCGACCACGTTGTCGATCTCCACGCCAGCTTCTACCAAGGCTTCTGCCTGGGGAATGGTGCGTGGAAAGCCATCAAACAGGACGCCATTGACGCAGTCAGGCTGAGCAATACGGTCCTTGATCAGGCCGATGATCAGGTCATCGGAGACCAGACCGCCGCTGTCCATGACGCTCTTGGCTTTCAAGCCTAATTCGGTACCGGCCTTGACTGCCGCGCGCAGCATGTCGCCAGTGGAAATTTGCGGGATACCAAATTTTTCGGTGATGAATTGTGCCTGAGTACCTTTACCGGCCCCGGGAGCTCCCAGCAGAATCACGCGCATCGATGTGCTCCTCAATTTTTATATGGATATTGTCAGACTCGCCTCATGGGGCCAATCTCAAAAAAGGGATTCAGCCGAAGATTGGCTAAAGGCTGATCAAGATACACAGCAGACTATCCCCACACAAGCTACCAAAAGTCGCAGCAACTCGTGGCGTACCGGCACCCAAAAGTACCCCCGCCAAAAGTTGCGACGGGGTGCAACCTTATAAGGATGCGTCGCCAAAGGTCACTATCTTGCCACTTTATGACAGGCGCCGCCCACCCCGGGTAGCGCCCGACACCCTCAACCTGTGTTGCGCAATCCGGCAGCGATGCCCGCCACAGACACCAGTAACGCCTGTTCCAAAGGACTGTCCAAAGTCGCCTCTCGCTTGCGCGAGCGGGCCAGAAGCTCGGCCTGAAGCAAATGCAGCGGGTCCAGATACGTGTTGCGCAGACTAATGAACTCCAGCGTTTCAGGGCTATGTGCAAGTAGGCGAGATTGGCCCGTGAGTCCCAGGACCGTGGTGCACGCCTGCGACAATAGGTCGCGCAAGTGCGCGCCTAAATGTTGCAGACGGGCCTCCACCAACCGTTCGTCATACATTCGGGCAATATCGCTGTCGGCTTTGGCCAGGACCATCTCCAACATATCGATTCGGGTACGAAAAAAAGGCCACTGCTCACGCATCTGAGCCAACAGGTCGCTCTCGCCACGCTCCAGCGCCTTACTCAGCGCCGCTTCCCAGCCGAGCCAGGCGGGCAGCATCAGGCGGGTCTGGGTCCAGGCGAAGATCCATGGGATCGCACGCAGACTCTCCACCCCACCTTCGCGGCGCTTGGCCGGGCGACTGCCCAACGGCAAGCGGCCTAATTCCTGCTCAGGGGTTGCCTGGCGGAAATACTCAACGAACTCAGGGTTCTCGCGCACCACCGCGCGGTATGCGCTGACGCCGTCAGCCGACAAGTGATCCATCATCTGCCGCCACGCAGGCTCTGGCATGGGCGGTGGCTGCAAGGTCGCTTCGAGCACCGCCGCCAGGTACAGGTTGAGGTTTTGCTCGGCAATGTCCGGCAAGCCGAACTTGAAGCGAATCATCTCGCCCTGCTCAGTGGTGCGGAAACGCCCGGCCACCGACCCCGGCGGTTGCGACAGAATCGCCGCATGCGCAGGACCACCCCCACGCCCGACGGTACCGCCGCGACCATGGAACAAGAGCAATTCGACCTGTTGCTCGCGGCAGATCTCCACCAGGTTTTCCTGCGCCCGGTATTGCGCCCAGGCAGCCGCCGTAGTGCCGGCATCCTTGGCCGAGTCGGAATACCCGATCATCACTTCCTGCGGGCCATGCAGGCGCGAGCGATAGCCCGGCAGGCTGAGCAGGTGCTGGATCGCCGGACCCGCGTTATCCAGGTCGGCCAGGGTTTCGAACAACGGCGCCACACGCATCGGCCGTTGCAGCCCGGCCTCTTTGAGCAGCAGTTGGACCGCCAACACATCGGAGGCCGAGCCCGCCATCGAGATCACGTAGGAGCCCAATGAGGCTGCCGGTGCCGCCGCCACTTCCCGGCACGTGGCTAGGACCTCGGCGGTATCGGCAGCCGGTTTGAAGTGACTCGGCAACAGCGGCCGCCGGTTGTTCAGTTCGCGCAGGAGGAAGGCGATGCGGGTTTCTTCATCCCATTCCTCGTAACGACCGAGGCCCAGATAGTCGGTGATTTCAGTCATTGCCGCGCTGTGGCGACTGGCGTCCTGGCGCACATCCAGACGCACCAGAAACAGACCGAACGTGACGGCGCGCCGCAGGCAGTCCAGTAATGGACCGTCGGCAATCACGCCCATGCCGCACGCGTGCAGCGACTGAAAACACAGTTGCAGCGGCTCTAGCAGATCACGGTTGTTCTGCAGAATGTTATCGGGCGCCGGCTGCGTGACGGCCAGGGAAGATTGCGCCCAGTTACGGGTCGCTCGCAGGCGATCACGCAGTTGCTTGAGCACGGTTCGGTAGGGTTCGGCGCTATCACCCGCCGCCGCGCGTAACTCGGCGCTGGCCTGCTGCATAGAGAGTTCAGAGGCCAGTTGTTCGATGTCACGCAGGTAAAGGTCCGCAGCCATCCAGCGCGCCAGCAGCAAGACTTCGCGGGTGACCGCTGCGGTGACATTCGGGTTGCCGTCGCGATCACCGCCCATCCACGAGGCAAAACGGATCGGTGCGGCCTCCAGCGGCAAGTGCAGCCCGGTCGCGGCATGCAAAGCACGATCTGCCTTGCGCAAGTAATGGGGGATGGCATGCCACAGCGAGCGCTCAATCACCGCAAAGCCCCACTTCGCCTCATCGATGGGGGTCGGGCGTGTGCGGCGAATTTCTTCGGTGTACCAGCCTTCGGCGATCAATCGCTGCAAGCGCACTGTGATTTGTTCGCGCTCGGCGGCATTCAGGTCGCGATGATCAAGCGCCGCCAGCTGCTCGGCGATGGCGTCGTACTTTTGAATCAGCGTCCGTCGTGCGACTTCGGTCGGGTGAGCGGTCAACACCAGCTCGATTTCCAGCTTGCCCAACTGTCGAGCCAAGGCCTCGGGGCTATGCCCGGCTTTTTTCAGACGCTCAAGCAATTCAGGCAGTACGCGGGATTCAAAGGGCTGAGGCTGGGAATCATCGCGCCTGTGGATAAGTTGATATTGCTCGGCAATATTGGCCAGGTTCAAAAACTGGTTGAACGCCCTTGCCACCGGCAAAAGTTCATCCTCACTCAGCTCGTCCAGGCTTGAACTCAGCTGCTCGGTGCCCGCCGCCGAATCACGGCGCCCGGCTTTGGCCGCCTTGCGGATACGCTCGATCTTGTCGAGAAATTCAGCCCCGTGTTGCTCACGAATGGTGTTGCCCAACAGCTCACCCAACAGGTGAACGTCCTCACGCAAACGTACATCGATATCAGCCATAAGCCCTTCTCTCCAGCGTTTCTGGACCGGTACTGCTCAGTCGTGACAGAAATCAGACTGAACAAGCGCGCAAAAATCTGATCTAGCAAGAGTGCACAGAGCAGCAAGCTCTGACAAGCGCGCAACCGTATGCTGTTGTTCTGTGGCTAACATTCTACGCAGATAGAGCTAATCTCAAGAATGAGCCACACAACGGCTTACTGCCCCGATTGCACCCGCCACAAGTGGGTTAATAACCCTGAGGTCCATATGAAAATCCGTGAACTCGCACAACACTGGGAACAGAATGCAAAGGGACGCCTGACCAATACCGGCTATGCGATTCATTTGGACGTCGAATCAGCCGCTCGCTTGGCTGCTATTTCCGAGATGTACCCCAAACGCCTTCCCGAAGAGTTGCTCGGCGAACTGATTGGTGCTGCACTCGAAGAGCTCGAAACCAGCTTCCCCTACGTGAAAGGCAACCATGTCGTGGCCACCGATGAAGAGGGTGATCCACTCTACGAAGACATTGGTCCTACCCCGCGCTTTCTCGCGCTGTCGCGACGTTATCTGCATGATCTGACCGAACAGGCCGACACGCAAAACCACTGATCGAAACATAGCTCCCATCCCTTCCTGACCCTCACATACCGGCTGCCTTTTGCGGCCGGCGTGCCTGCGCGCGCCCCCATGAGTCTCACGCTAGAGCCTCCGCAGAATGGATCCAAAAACATCATCCATTTAAAAACCTGACTGAACTATTCAAAAAACGAATAGGTCACAGCCAATAGCCATCACAGGAAAAGCCCTGGTAGCAGTTGGCATGGACACTGTTATTGCACACGCGTCAGGCACATGACTGTCATGGAAAATCAAGCGTTCTCAGGAGTTACCCAATGGAGTTGAACACCATGAAGATCAGCACTGCCTACACCTCGTTTAGCAACCTGCGCGGGTTGAAACTTGCTGCGCTGGCCCTCGGCAGCAGCTTGGTACTGGCCGGTTGTGCTGGCAATCCACCGACCGAGCAGTACGCCGTGACTCAATCGGCCGTGAACAGCGCCGTAAGTGCTGGCGGACCCGAGTTTGCCGCCGTGGAAATGAAATCGGCGCAGGACAAGCTCAAGCAAGCAGAAATGGCCATGCACGACAAAAAATACGACGAAGCCAAACGTTTGGCCGAACAGGCTGAATGGGACGCCCGCGTAGCTGAACGCAAGGCTCAAGCGGCTAAAGCCGAGAGAGCGGTCAAGGATGCCCATCAAGGCGTTGATGAATTACGAGAGGAAGGCATGCGTACCTCGCAATAAGCGCGGCCTCGCCCACTCCCTCGTGCATTCGTAATCACGTGCTTCGCAATTGATTTAAAGGACGAAAAAAATGACGCATAAACAACTGATGATCCCTGCCCTTCTGGCGCTCAGCGTTGGCCTGGCAGCCTGCTCTTCACAGCCAAACGTGAATCTTGAGCAAGCACGGACCAACTTCTCGGCCCTGCAAGCCAACCCGCAAGCCAGCAAAGTGGCTGCGCTGGAAACCAAGGACGCCAGCGATTGGCTGGATAAGGCTGACAAGGCCTACCAGAGCAAAGAAGACCAGAAGAGGGTCGATCAACTGGCTTACCTGACCAATCAGCGGGTCGAAGTCGCCAAGCAAACCATTAACCTGCGCACCGCCGAAGGCGATCTGAAAAACGCTGCCGGACAACGTGCCCAAGCGCGTCTGGATGCGCGCGATGCCCAGATCAAGCAACTGCAAGCCAGCCTGAACGCGAAGCAAACCGAGCGCGGGACCGTGGTGACATTCGGCGATGTGCTGTTCGACTTCAACAAGGCTGATTTGAAATCCAGCGGTCTGGTCGACATCAACAAGCTTGTCCAATTCCTTCAGGAAAATCCGGACCGCAAAGTGATTGTCGAAGGCTACACCGACAGCAGCGGTTCGGCGGCGTATAACCAGTCTTTGTCCGAGCGCCGTGCCAATTCGGTAAGAATGGCTCTGGTGAAAATGGGTGTCAGCCCTGAGCGCATCGTGGCCCAGGGTTATGGCAAGGAATACCCGGTTGCCGATAACACCAGCAACTCGGGTCGCGCACAGAACCGGCGTGTGGAAGTCACCATTTCCAACGATAACCAGCCTGTAGCTCCGCGTTCTTCGATGCATTAATCGACTGACGTAACCTAAAAATCCCTGCCTGCGTTCATTCCGCAGGCGGGGCTTTTTAGTGCCTTACCCGATTCAGCGGTAAAGCTCGATCTGTACGTGTCGGTCGGGCGACGGCGTTACGGCTGCAACTGCTGCGGTGTTTCTTCGCCAGCGCAGCGCACAGCTTGTTTCTTACTGTTGATCAGCACGCCGCTGAGGCCTTTCTGCTCGGTGTTGAACAGCACCAGAACGCCGTCAATGCACTGCGCCACTTCGGCAGCAGGCTCCAGAGCAATTTTGTAATCCTCCCCGGGGATGGTCTTGAGCATGGTGAACTCGCTGAGCAACAGCGCGTCCTCAGGCTTGGCGAAATGCAGGTAGCCGTAGTACCAGAGGACACCGACAGTGCCCAGAATGGTGCAGATACCGGTGATGACCATGGGAATTGCGTTACGTTCTTCGCTCATTGCGGACTCTCTGAATGTTCAATTTCTGAATTCTGTTGTGCACGCAGCGCACCCGAGTGGCTGGGGTAATTCGGAACTTCGGCTAGACGCCGCAGGCCATTGAAGTGCTGCGGATCCTCTAGGTAGCGCACCATCACCTGACGCCACGTAGGGTCAGAGAATGTCTGCACATGCCCGCCACGCGTCAACTGCAGGACTCGTGGAGGGGGCGCAGCTTGATACAGACTGATGCCGTTGGAAAGGGGCACCATCGAATCATCCAGGCTCTGGAAAATCAGCAGCGGCGTTCCGCTCAGCAGTGGCAGGCCCCTGATCGCGCTGTCCGCGTCAGGAATCAGCCACGACAGCGGTGTTTGCAACGGCCAGGTCAACCATGAGGTGCTGAGGGTATACCGGGCAACATCGCGGTAGCTGGCCGGTGTTCCGTCAAGTATCAGCGCCTTGACCCGAGCGCGCTGTTGCGGATGTTCAGCCAGATAGTGCACCGCTATCGCACCACCGAGACTTTGCCCGAGCACCACCAGAGGCTTGCCTTGCACCTCGGGCGCGCGGTTCAACCAGGAAAACGCGGCGTCGACATCCTGATAGATCCCCTGCAGGCTCGGCTCGCCTTGCGACATGCCGTAACCGCGGTAGTCCAGCAGCAGCACCTGATAGCCCTCCTCCGGCAGCCACCAACTGCCACCCAGGTGCCAGGCCAGATTGCCGCCATTGCCATGCAAGTGCAGCACCGTGCCCTTGACCGGAACCCCGGCCTTGGCCGGCAGCCACCAGCCATGCAACCGGGTACCGTCAGCCGCCGTCAGGGTCACGTCGCGATAGGCCAGGTGGGCTCTATCAGGAGTAAACGGCTGGCCCGGCTCAGGGTAGAACAGTAAGGAACTGCAGCCGGTGAGGGTCAGGAGCAATGTGAGGATGCCCAATAACTTCACGCTTCAATTCCCTTTTGATGTGGTTGACTTGCTCGCCATGAGGCCTACAGGATGTTCGAGTAGTCAGCCTCAATCCGGTCCAGGCTCAAATGGTTGAGGAAGTTGGAGAAGCACATCCATGCGGACAAGGCGTTCATGTCCCGGAACTGTTCAGGCAGGTATTTCGGCGGCGTCACCAACCCTTCATCGACCAACTGGCGCAAGGCGCGCATGTCTTCCAGGGTGGTTTTGCCACAGAATAACAACGGTATCTGCTCAAGCTTGCCTTTGCGCACGGCCAACTGAATGTAGTTGTAAACCATGATGAAGCCCTTGAGGTAGGACAAGTCTTTCGTAAATGGCAGACCATCGGGCACCGAACCACGGAATACGCGACTAGCGTTGCCGTAGCTTTCGGACATGCCAAAGCCTTGCTCACGATAGAACTCGAAAACCTGCAAGAAATCAGCGCCCTCCTCGGCCATGTGGATGGCGCGAGTGCGGTTAGTCAGCTTACGCAAGCGGCTTGGGTATGAGGCGAAAGCAATCACTTCCATCAGAATCGCCAGGCCTTCCTGGGTCACCGTGGACGACGGCGGCCCCTTGGACAGGAACGTGCAGATCGGCTGATTCTGGCCATTGAGGGTCGTGCCGACATGCACCAGCCCTTCGTGCACTTCCAGCGCCCGCACGTCTCGCTCGTTAAACATCGCATCGGAGCGGATCTTGATGTAATCGGCACCGGCCGCCGCGTCGGCGACGATGCCATCGGATTCGAACACACGAATGGTCTCCTCCGCTTCACCAAACACCTTGTTCAAACGGGTTTGCAGCATACTCACCGCATCTTTGGCGGTGAGCGTTTTCGGCTCGTCCTTAAGGTCCCCGCGCCCGGCGATATTATTCAGGTAATCGGAGAGCATCAGGCCCAGATCCGCGAGCGTCGGGTCGCCCGCATGGAAGGCATCCGACGCAGCGCCATAAAGCTCTTGGGAAATCAGGCCGAAATCCGCTGTGCCACGCGCTTCAAGCATACGGATGACCATCCGGTACTCCTTGCACATGCGCCGCATGATCTGCCCGACCGGGTTGAACTGACCCAACTGGCGGGTGATGTCACGCTCGATGTTCTGGAATTCCAGCTTCACCGCGTTGGAGTCGAACGCCAGTGGCCGGTTGTCATAATAAGCGCGATCCACGGCGGGCATTTTCTTGCCCTTGGCCTCGAGAAAACCTTTGCGAATACTGTCGTCCCACTTCACCGCGTCAAGGACACGAATCGGTGTCTGAGCCACGACAATGCGGTCTGACAAGGCACGAATAATCTGCTGGTAATCGTCCACCCTGAACTCCTTGTTTGGTTAGGCGTGTCGCCCTACTTGGGCAAGCGCTGATACCGCGCCACTTCGAGAAAAACATCGGAGTTGGCCGGATCGTCGAGATAGGCAAATACCTGATCGAGAGGGCTGGTGATCAGCACGCCATCGCCCTTCTCGGTTTCCAGCGTTTCGCCAGCCAGGGTTTTCTGTTCGATCAGCTGATTGACCCGATCGACATCGAGGTTGTAGACCACCAGTTCATGGTTTTCGGTCAACTCGAAACCTGCAATGACGAAATTAGCACCGTATTTCTGCGGCAAACCCGCCGACAGGTACCAGCGACTGCCATGCCGAGACACGGTGAATGCGTATTCATCGCGGTGTTTGCGATCACCCGTGCGGTAGCTGACGGCCTGGTACTGATGGACGCCCGTGCGCGTGACTTCAAGTTCGAGCGCTTCACCCCAGGCGTTTTTGCTGGCCCATTTGCCAAGCATGGCTTTGGGTGCCGCATCGTTGGCGGGTATCGGGTCCTTGAAGGTCACCAGGCAGCCGCTCAATAACACGAACGACAAGGCAATGGCCACGCGCCAAGCTTTCATCGGGTTTTCCTGAACATACGCATATTCACTCGCAAACAGGTGTCGTGGTCCCCAACACCAGATGCAGGTGGCGGGTGAGGATGCCGAGCATTTCTTCGTCTGCGTGAGGCTGCGGGCCGTGGAGCAGGCCCTGATATTCCATCCGGCTGATTATCCCCGTCAACACTTGTGCATCCTGATGCGGTTGCGAAGACCCCATCACCTGGAAGAATTGACCTGTACCTTGCAGCAAAATCTCCTGATGTGCACTGACCAGCAGGGCCAGTCTCGGGTTGAGCAAGGCCTCATGGTGGAAGGCGTGCTCGGCGATCAGATGCTCGCGGCGCGTCATCAATTGGCGACGCACGTACTCCATGGTCATCAGGGCGATTTCATCGGCCAGGCGGGCTCGAGCGCCAGGGCTGCCATCGCTTCGGGCAACCATTTCACGCAGGATCACTTCGGTGTTTTCCCACAGCTTGGCCATGTAGGCCGCGCTGCGCTCGACGTATTGGGCAAAAGCATCGGTGAGCAGGTCATCGATGTCTTTGAAGTAATAGGTCGTGGCTGACAGGGGCACGCTGGCTTCGGCGGCCACCGCACGATGACGCACGGCTCGCACGCCATCGCGAACGACAATGCGCATGACCGCGTCGAGGATCTCCTGTCGGCGCTGCTCACTGCCCTGTCGAATGGCCTTGCGACCTTGATACTGAACACTCTGCGCTACGGCTGTGGCAACGCCAGCAGCCCCCTTTTGAGCGATCGCACGGTTCACAACAGGTTTTCCTTTTTGGTTGTAGCCTGGACGGACGCCTTCGCGGACACGTCCGCTCCTACAGAGATACTGCGGTCTACTGTGGGAGCAAGCTTGCCATTACGCGTCCCGCTGCGAATGGCTTCACGCGGGTTGTCTGACGAATACAAAAAAGCCGCCCTTGCGAGGCGGCTTCTTCACATTTTTACGCTTGTGGGCGCATGTGCGGGAACAGAATCACGTCACGAATCGACGGTGCATCGGTGAGTAGCATCACCAGCCGGTCGATGCCGATACCTTCACCGGCCGTTGGCGGCATGCCGTACTCCAGCGCACGCACGAAGTCAGCATCGTAATGCATGGCCTCATCGTCCCCTGAATCCTTGTCGCGAACCTGAGCCTGGAAGCGCTCGGCCTGGTCTTCCGCGTCATTCAACTCGGAGTAGGCGTTGGCGATTTCGCGGCCACCGATGAACAGCTCAAAGCGGTCGGTGACGTTCGGGTTGTTATTGTTGCGACGTGCCAGCGGCGACACTTCGAACGGGTATTCGGTGATGAAGGTCGGTTGTTCCAGTTGGTGCTCGACCAGCTCTTCGAAAATCATGGTCTGCAACTTGCCCAGACCTTCGAAGCCTTTAACGGCAGCACCGGCTTTCTTGGCGATAGCACGCGCCTTGTCGATGTCTTCAAGGTCGGCCGCAGTGATGTCCGGGTTGTACTTGAGGATCGACGCGAACACCGAAATACGCTGGAACGGTTCGCCGAAATGGAACACTTTGCCCTGATAAGGCACGTCGGTACTGTTCAGAACCAGCTGTGCCAGCTCGCGGAACAACTCCTCGGTGAGGTCCATGTTGTCTTCGTAATCAGCGTATGCCTGATAGAACTCAAGCATGGTGAATTCGGGGTTGTGCCGAGTCGAAACGCCTTCGTTACGGAAGTTGCGGTTGATCTCGAATACACGCTCGAACCCGCCCACCACCAGACGTTTGAGGAACAGCTCTGGCGCGATACGCAGGAACATGTCCAGGTCGAGTGCATTGTGATGCGTTTCGAAAGGCTTGGCCGCAGCACCACCCGGGATGGTCTGCAACATCGGCGTTTCCACTTCAAGGAAATCGCGCTGCATAAAGAAGCTGCGAATGTGCGCAATGACTTGCGAACGAACGCGGAAGGTGTGGCGTACTTCTTCGTTGACGATCAAGTCAACGTAGCGCTGACGATAGCGGGTTTCGGTATCGGTCAGGCCATGGTGCTTGTCCGGCAGCGGGCGCAGGGACTTGGTCAGCAGCCGCACGTTGGTCATTTCGACATACAGGTCGCCCTTGCCGGAACGCGCCAGGGTGCCTTCGGCGGCGATGATGTCACCAAGGTCCCAGGTTTTGACCGCCGCCAGGGTTTCTTCTGGCAACGTCTTGCGGTTGACATAGACCTGGATGCGACCCGTCATGTCCTGAATCACCATGAACGAGCCACGGTTGAGCATGAGGCGACCCGCGACCTTGACCGGAATCGCTGCAGCCAACAGCTCTTCCTTGGTCTTGTCGACATACTGCTTCTGCAAATCATTGCAGTAGCTGTCGCGGCGGAAGTCGTTGGGGAAGGCCTGGCCCTTGGCGCGCTCGGCAGCAAGCTTTTCCTTGCGCAGGGCGATCAGGCTGTTTTCTTCCTGTTGCAGGTCTTGCGGGTCGAGTTGTTGGTCGCTCATGTCTTAAATTTTCCATCGCAGGTTCGTTGCCCTCGCCATCAGGACGAGGGACTTGAATCGGGGCTGCTGTATCAGGGCTTGGGATTACAGCCCTTGCTTGAGGCTGGCCACAAGGTACTCATCGATATCGCCGTCGAGCACGTTGACGCAGTCGCTTCTTTCGATACCGGTACGCAGATCCTTGATCCGCGACTGGTCGAGCACATACGAGCGAATCTGATGACCCCAGCCGATATCCGACTTGGTGTCTTCCAGGGCCTGCGAAGCGGCATTGCGCTTCTGCACTTCCTGCTCATACAAGCGTGCCCGCAACATTTTCATCGCGGTGTCTTTGTTCGCGTGCTGGGAACGTTCGTTCTGGCAGCAGACCACCGTGTTGGACGGTATGTGCGTAATCCGTACCGCCGAGTCGGTGGTGTTAACGTGCTGACCACCGGCACCGGAGGAGCGGTAGGTGTCGATTCGCAAGTCCGACGGGTTGATGTCGATTTCGATGTTGTCATCGATTTCCGGCGACACGAACACGGCCGAGAACGAGGTGTGGCGACGGTTGCCCGAGTCGAACGGGCTCTTGCGCACCAGGCGGTGCACACCGATCTCGGTGCGCAACCAACCAAAGGCGTATTCACCCTTGATGTGCAGAGTCGCGCCTTTGATCCCGGCGACTTCACCCGCGGACAATTCCATGATGGTGGCGTCGAAACCGCGTTTATCCGCCCAGCGCAGGTACATGCGCAGCAGGATGTTGGCCCAGTCCTGAGCCTCTGTACCGCCAGAGCCGGCCTGAATATCCAGATAAGCGTTGTTGGCGTCCATCTCGCCGCTGAACATCCGACGGAATTCCAGCTTCTCCAGCGACTCGCGCAAGCGCTCGACTTCAGCAGCCACGTCGTCCACGGCAGCCTGATCTTCTTCTTCGGCGGACATCAACAGCAGGTCTTTGGCGTCGACCAGGCCAGAGGACATTTCGTCCAGGGTGTCGACGATCTGCGCCAGCAAGGAACGCTCGCGGCCCAGGTTCTGTGCGTACTCGGGGTTGTTCCAGACAGCAGGATCTTCAAGCTCGCGATTGACTTCAGTCAGACGCTCATGCTTTTGATCGTAGTCAAAGATACCCCCGAATGGTTTCAGAACGCTCGGACAGGTCCTTGATGCTGTTTAGGATCGGGTTGATTTCCATGGTGGGCAGCACTCGTAGGCGAACTTTTGAAAGCCGACGAGTATAACTCACCACCGACCGCTAAGGCAGTCCATTGGGCAGGCCTTACGGGAGTTTCTGCGCTGCACGATTCCACCGCCGATGCCGCAACGGATCAGCTAACCCCCACCACCACCTGATTGCGTCCATTGTTCTTCGCGGAATATAAACCCTTGTCGGCGTCCATGATCAGTTGGCGACTGTTGGAGCCCGGTTGCGGGATCATGGTGGCTAAGCCGATGCTGATAGTCAGGATCGAGCCCGGCAAAGGGAAAATGTGCGGGATATTGAGGCCCTCCACGGTCTGGCGCAGCTTTTCGGCCAGCAGCCGCGCACCGCCTGGTGAGGTGGTTGGCAGCACCAGGGCAAACTCTTCCCCACCGTAACGCGCTGGCAGATCGGAAGATCGACCGCAACTCTCGCGAATCGCACTGGAGACCTGACGCAGTGCTTCGTCACCTTCAAGATGGCCAAAGTTGTCATTGAAGGCCTTGAAGTAGTCCACATCAATCATCAACAACGAGATCTGGCTTTGCTCACGCAGTGCCCGGCGCCACTCCAGCTCCAGGTACTCGTCGAAGTGCCGACGATTGGACAGGCCAGTCAAGCCGTCCGAGTTCATCAAGCGCTGTAACACCAGATTGGTATCGAGCAACTGCTGCTGACTGACGCGCAAGGCTCTATAGGCTTCATCACGCTGCAACAGAGTCATGTACGAGCGAGAGTGGTAACGAATGCGCGCCACCAACTCGATGGTGTCCGGCAGCTTGACCAGATAATCGTTGGCACCGGCCGCGAAGGCCGCGCTTTTGATCAGCGGGTCTTCCTTGGTCGAGAGTACGATGATCGGAATATCGCGGGTCAGCGGGTTGTTGCGGTACTCACGCACCAGGGTCAGACCATCGAGGCCCGGCATGACCAGATCCTGCAAAATCACCGTCGGCCTGATCAAAATAGCCTGGGCAATCGCCTGATGCGGGTCGGCACAGAAGTGGAAATCGATGTTATCTTCGTTGGCCAGCCCACGGCGCACCGCTTCACCAATCATTGCCTGATCGTCGACCAACAGCACCATCGCCGAGTTCTCGTCGGTCTTCTTGAAACCATCTATTTGCAAATCATGCATGCCGGGGCTCCTGCTCTCTGACTGGTCGTGAACACGCCTGAAAAGTCATTAGCCGAACACCTCGATCAATCTGGGCGCAATTTTTTCCAGTGGCCGAATTTCGACAGCTGCATCGATCGCGGCAGCCGCCTTGGGCATGCCATACACAGCACAGCTGTGTTGATCCTGAGCGATGGTCAAAAACCCCTGCTGTCGCATCAACTTAAGCCCTTGAGCACCATCGCGCCCCATCCCCGTTAGCAACACACCCACCGCATCTCCACTCCAATAGCTGGCCACACTCTCGAAAAAAACGTCGATCGAGGGCCGATAAATTTCGTTTACGGGCTCGGCGGTGTACGCCAGACTACCGTTTTTCAATAAGCGAATATGGTGATTGGTGCCCGCCAGCAAGACTGTTCCCCGCTCTGGCGGCTCGCCGTCACGGGCCAGACGCACGGGCAAACCAGACGCACTGGCCAGCCACTCAGCCATCCCGGCGGCAAAAACCTGATCCACATGCTGAACCAGCACAACAGCCGCAGGAAATGACGCGGGCAGGCCCTTCAGGAGAACTTCCAGCGCTGCCGGGCCGCCCGCGGAAGAGCCGATAGCCACCAGACCCTGGCGCTGTACGCTCGCACGCAAAGGCGTGGCGACCGTGCGCACGCGACTGTCGCGCTGACCGATCAACCAGTCAATATTGAGGATCTTGCGCAATAGCGGGGCCGCTGCGTCCTTGGGATTCCCTGCGCCCAGGGCGGGCGTATCGACCACATCCAGCGCGCCGTACCCCATGGCTTCGAACACCCGATGGACATTCTGCTGTCGGTCCACGGTAACAATGACGATGGCGCACGGTGTAGCGGCCATGATCTGTCGGGTCGCTTCGACGCCATCCATGACCGGCATGATCAGGTCCATCAGGATAAGGTCCGGCGTCAGCTGCGCACAGCGCTCGACGGCTTCGGCGCCATTGGCCGCGACCCAGACCACCTGATGCGCGGGCTCGAAAGCGATGGCCCGGCGCAGGGCCTCCACGGCCATGGGCATATCGTTGACGATAGCGATCTTCATCCCTGCGCACCTCCGATCAACTCCATCACGGCATCGAGCAAAGCGTCGTCATGAAAGCTGGCTTTAGCCAAGTAATAATCCGCACCGGCATCCAGACCTCGACGGCGATCTTCTTCTCGGTCCTTGTATGACACCACCATCACCGGCAGGGACTGCAAACGACTGTCCCGACGCAACAGGGTAACCAGCTCGATACCGTCCATGCGCGGCATGTCTATATCGGTGATCAGCAAGTCAAAGTCTTCGGCACGCAAGGCATTCCAGCCGTCCATGCCATCCACCGCCACCACCACTTCATACCCACGATTGAGCAGCAACTTGCGCTCCAGCTCACGCACCGTCAGCGAGTCATCGACCACCAACACCCGCTTGCGCGCTACGGCATCGGCTTGCTGGCCGCCCCGGCCGATGCGCTCCAGACGTCCGGTGTTGAGCAGTTTCTCCACCGAACGCAGCATATCGTCCACATCAATGATCAATACCGCCGAGCCATCGTCGAGCAAGGCCCCGGCTGAAATATCCTGGACCTTGCCCAGTCGCGGATCGAGGGGCAGCACCACCAGCGTGCGCTCACCGATAAAACGCTCGACCGCCACGCCATATACGGCATCCCGCTCACGAATGATCACGACCTTGAGCACGTCACCGACAGGCTGGCTTTGCGGGCGCTGAAGCAACTGGCTGGCGGCCACCAGTCCTACGGGGCGCTCGTCGTACCAGAAATGCTGACGACCCTCCAACTGCACGACTTCACTGGCCTGCACATCACGCATGCGTTCGATGTGCGCCAAGGGGAATGCATACGCCTCCCCACCGACGTCGACCACCAGACTGCGGACCACCGACAGGGTCAGTGGCACTGTCAGTTGGAAGCGGCAGCCCTGCCCTGCACCCTGTTCGACTTCGATCGCCCCACGAAGTTGGCGGACCATATGCTGCACCGCGTCCAGGCCAACGCCACGCCCGGACACTTCGGTGACCTTGTCGCGCAGACTGAAGCCGGGCAGGAACAAAAAGCTCAGCAGCTCATCTTCACTCAGTTGCTCAGCGGTTTCAGCGGGCGACAACTGGCGCTTGATGATGCTGCGACGCAGTTGATCGAGATCGACACCCGCGCCGTCGTCACTGACTTCCACCACCAACAGGCCGGCCTGATGGGACGCCCTGAGCCGGATGACGCCTTCTGCAGGTTTACCTGCCAGCAGCCGCTGCTCGGGCAATTCGATGCCATGATCCACCGCGTTGCGCAGCAAATGGGTCAAGGGCGCTTCGAGCTTTTCCAGCACGTCACGGTCGACCTGGGTCTTTTCGCCTTCGATTTCCAGGCGCACAGGCTTACCCAACTCGCGGCCCAGGTCGCGGACCATGCGCGCCTGACCGACCAGCACATCGGCAAAGGGGCGCATCCGACAGGCCAGTGCAGTGTCGTACATCAACTGCGCACGCTGGCTGGCCTGCCAACCGAACTCATCCAACTGAGAGGTCTGCTGGGTCAGCATCGCCTGGGCTTCGGACAGCAAACGCCGGGCTTCTTCGAGTATTTCCAGGGCCTCGACGCTTGCGCCGGACTCTTTGAGGCTCACATCCAGACTGTCGAGGGTCCTCGCGCTTTTATTTTGCAGACGCTTGACCCGCTGCATTGTCGCCAGATACGGCTTGATCCGCTGAGTTTCGACCAGCGACTTACTCGACAAGTCGAGCAAGCTGTTCAGGCGATCGGCCGTCACCCGCAAGACGCGCTCACCGCCTTCAGCGATCCGTTGGTTTTGACGGGGCGCCTCAGCCACGACAGAAGCAAGGACAGAAACCGGGTCCGGCTCGGTGTACGGCGCAGGAGTATCAAGGCGCAGTGCAGCGGCCAATAAATCGACAGTGGTCATCTCGGGCATGGACAGAAGCGATTCAAGCGACGGCTGTGCAGACGTTGCCGACGCTGAATCGCCGGTGGCGGCACCTGGCGCCAGCAACGCGTTCATTTGCAGCACATACGCGTCGATATCCGCAGGGCTAACGCCCGTACTGCCTGGCGTGGCGATGCGCATCAGTAAGTCGGTACCCAGCAGCAAGGCATCGATATGCTCGGGCCGCAGGTGCAACCTGAATTCTTGGGCGCTGACCAGACAATCTTCCATCACATGGGCCACGCTGACCCCGGCATCGACCCCGACAATCCGCGCCGCGCCCTTGAGCGAATGGGCGGCGCGCATGCAGGCTTCCAGGTGCTCTGCCTGCGTGGGGTTACGCTCCAGCGCCAACAAGCCAGCGCTGAGGACCTGGGTTTGTGCTTCGGCTTCCAGCGCAAACAACTCAAACAGCGACGCATCGCGCATTTGTTCTGGGGTCATGTGAGGCTCCGGTTCACGGCCGACAGCAGTTGATCTTCATCGAGCAGGCGCAAACTGCGCGCTTTCCACTGCAGAACGCCCCGGGTAAATCTGGCATGGGTCTGATGACCCGCGCCGGACGCCGAGTCCAGAGCACGCTCATCCATGGCATGGATGCCATCGACCTCGTCCACCGGCACCACGACCGGGCCACCCTGTGCAGCGACGATCAGCATGCGCGGCACGATCCGCGCCGAGTGTGTCACCGCGGGCGAGCTGTCCAGGCCCAGCAACTCAACCAGCGACAGGCAGGCCACCAGCGCGCCCCGTACATTGACGACGCCAAGCAACGCCCGCGAGCGTTGATGCGGCAGAGAATGAATGGCCTGCAACGGCGCCACCTCGACCAGACAGCGGGTGGGCAACCCGAGCCATTCTTCGCCCAGACGAAACACCAGGATCGAGCGGGTCTTGATCTCGCTGTGCGCCTCAAGGGTATGGCCCTGCACCCGATGTTCCTGGGCCAGGGAATAGCGATCCAGCAGGCGCGTGGCGGCAGCGGAATACACCGAACAGTTACGGCAATGAATATGCTCGGCCAGCAATGGGCAAGAACGTTCGCCGTGTATACCAATACGGTTCCAGCAATCGTCGATTGCCTGGAGGTCTTGCTGGGTCAGGCTTGGTTCGCTCAGCTGGCCGCTCATCGATTACGTCCTTCCTTACTCAGGCCACGGGCAGCCCGGTCCTGCAAACGGCGGGCACCTTCGGTATCGCCTTGAGAGGCCAGCAGAGTCGCCAACTGCGCCAATGCCTCGGGATGTTGTGGCTGCAGGTACAACGCTTTGCGATACAAACCCTGCGCCTCCGCCGTCTGGCCGCCGAGATCGCTGAGCAGTCCCAGCCAATAAAACACTTGGGCTACCGGCTCATATAGTTTCAGGTAGCGCTCGCAGGCCGCGCGCGCCTCGGCACTTTTACCCTCGTTGGCCAGGCTTGCGATGTTTGCCAGCAAGCTGGCGGCTTCATTGTCGAGGCCCCCTGCCGGAGTGGGTACAGCTCTGGCGCTTGCAAGGACCGGCGGGCTTGACGCAAACGATCGGGGGCTCGCCCGCAACGGCAGACTGGCCCGCGAACGAGTAAAGGTCGCTGGCACCGGGGTTGGAAGCGACAGGGGCACAACAGCAGCAGGCGGCACTTCGGCTTTTTCCGCGCAGCGGCTAAAAGCAAACGACTGCGCAATACCGATTGAACGCATGCCCAAACGCGCCAGCAGACTGCCCTCGGCCGGACCGATAAACAACACGCCTTCTTCGCGGGTCATGCGCTTGAGCACCTCGAAAACGCGTTGTTGGGTCGCCAGATCGAAATAGATCAACAGATTGCGGCAGAACACGAAGTCATAAGCGGGTCTCGCCGCCAACAACGTCGGATCAAGCACGTTACCCGTCTGAAAGTTGACCTGGTTACACACCCGTTCATTGAGTAAAAAACCATCGACCTCAGCACTGAAATACTGGTCACGAAAGGTTATTTGCTCACCGCGAAACGAGTTTCTGCCATAAATCGCCCGCGTTGCCCGCTCGATGGACAAGGGACTGATATCGATGCCATCGACCTGAAACTGTTGCGGGCAAATCCCGGCATCGAACAGGGCCATGGCAATCGAATAGGGTTCTTCGCCCGTGGAACAGGGCAGGCTGAGGATACGCAGCGGTCGCGAGCCCATCAGTTCCGCCAGTCGCGTCTGCGCCAGCTTGCCCAGGGTCGAAAACGATTCCGGGTAACGAAAGAACCAGGTCTCGGGGACAATCACCGCTTCGATCAGCGCTTGCTGCTCGCTGGCCGACGTCTGCAACAACTGCCAATAGCCGTCACTGTCCTGCGCGCTCGATGCGGCGCAACGCTGGCGCACGGCGCGCTCGATGATCGCTTCACCGACCGAGGCAACGTCCAGACCGATGCGGTCCTTGAGGAAGGAAAAGAAACGCGCGTCATTGCTCATGGCGCCTCCTCGAACAGCTCGATATTCAAGGGTTGGGCAGGATAAAGCAGCTCGCGCACCGAATCACTGAGCAGGTCCTGGACCCGAATCCATTGCAGCAACCCTTGTTTGTCCTCGCGTACCGGGCCGAGGTAGGGTGACAGTCGATTATCCAGACCGTATTCCTTGAACTCGCGAGGCGGGCAACGCAGGGTATCGGTGGCCTGTTCCAGAATCAGGCCGAGCAACTGGCCGGATCGGTCAGCGTCCGGGCGATAGTGAACCAGGACCAGACGGGTACTGGTTCGAGTCTGTGCCGGGCGGCCAAAGGTGAGCGCACTGAGATCAATCACCGGCACCACCATGCCCCGGTACGCAAACACCCCGGCCACCCAATGTGGCGCCTGGGGGATGGGTCTGAGATGCAAACGTGGGAGTACTTCGGCGATTTCGACCGCCTCCAGGGCGTAACGCTCGTCACCTATGTGAAACAACAAAAACAGCTTGTTCTGCGGTAACGCCGGGGCGCCACGCTTGGCTGAGTGCTCGATCATCGTCCGGTCTCAGACTTTGAAACGCGAGACGCCGCTGCGCAGCCCCACCGCCACCTGGCTCAGCTCATCAATGGCGAAACTGGCCTGACGCAACGACTCAACTGTCTGGCTGCTGGCATCACCCAGTTGCACCAGCGCCTGATTGATCTGTTCGGCACCGGTGGCTTGCGCCTGCATGCCTTCGTTAACCATCAGGACTCGCGGCGCCAAGGCCTGCACCTGATAGATGATCTGCGAAAGCTGCTCGCCGACCTGCGTCACTTCGAACATGCCACGACGGACTTCTTCGGAGAACTTGTCCATGCCCATCACGCCTGCGGACACGGCCGACTGAATCTCACGAACCATCTGCTCGATGTCGTACGTCGCCACGGCGGTCTGATCGGCCAAGCGACGTACTTCAGTCGCAACCACGGCAAAACCGCGCCCATACTCACCCGCTTTTTCCGCTTCGATGGCCGCGTTGAGCGACAAGAGGTTGGTCTGGTCGGCCACTTTGACGATGGTCACTACCACCTGATTGATGTTGCCGGCCTTCTCATTGAGGATCGCCAACTTGGCGTTGACCAGATCGGCAGCCCCCATGACCTGATGCATGGTCTCTTCCATACGCGCCAGGCCTTGCTGGCCGGAGCCTGCAAGGATCGAAGCCTGATCCGCGGCGGAGGTGACCTCGGTCATAGTGCGCACCAGATCACGGGACGTGGCGGCGATTTCTCTGGAGGTCGCACCGATTTCCGTGGTGGTGGCAGCCGTTTCGGTGGCCGTGGCCTGTTGCTGTCTGGAGGTCGCGGCGATCTCGGTCACCGAGGTGGTGACCTGTACCGACGAACGCTGGGCCTGTGAAACCAGGCCCGTCAACTCGGTCATCATGTCGTTGAAGCCAGTTTCGACTGCACCGAACTCATCTTTGCGGTCCAGGTCCAGGCGCTTGCTCAAGTCACCGGTGCGCATGACCTCGAGAATCTGCACGATGCGCTGCATCGGCGCCATGATTGCGCGCATTAACAGCAAGCCACAGCTCGCGGCAGCAGCCAGGGCGATCAGCAGGGAAATACCCATGCTGATTTTCGCGTCAGTCACCGAGACGCTAATTGATTCGGCCGCATGGTCAGCCAGTTTCTTGTTTTCGGTGATCAACGTATTGATAAGATCGCGACCCAGATTCCAGACAGGGGACAGCTGCGTGTTGAGCGCACTGCGGGCCTTGATAAAATCATTGGCTTGATAAAGCGCGAGAACGTCATCGAGGGCTTTCCGATAAACCTCATGTTGCCTCTCAAATGCATCGAAGCGGACCTGGTCATCTGAGCTGAAAATGGTTTTCTTATAGTTGCTCACTTCGTTTTCGAGGATGGCTTCGTTAGCCTTGAACTGCTCAAGTTCAGCCGTCGTAAGCGGCCGACCTTCGTCTTCGCCGAGCAGCTTCAAGGTGACAACGTAACTAGTGCCCCATGCATTGCGGATGGTGGTGCTGTAATAAAGGCCCGGCAGAGCATCAGTGCGGACCTGCTCCTCGCTGGACTGAATAGAAAGCAGTCGGGAGTACGACACGACAACCATCAACAACATGATGGCGATGATCACAGCGAAACTCGCCAGAATCCGTTGGCGCAACGTCCAGTTCTTCACAGTCAGCCCTCAAGAGTTCAACACCGGCAGCATCCGCCGAGTTCAAGAAGTGGACCAACAGACGGCCCAAAGCAGGCTGAGTATAGCCCAGCCCCCTTAAGGCTAATACGGGTGTTTCCGACATACTTTCAGCTGGTTGCTCACCCTTTATCAGAAGCCTGCCGCACCTGCGCCTCAAGCTCTACCTTGAGTGCAGGGTCCAACCTGAGTTGGCGAGCAAGTTCGTCAAGATAGGCGCGCTCCATAAAGTGCTCCTCATCCACCAACATCACGCTGGCAATGTACATTTCGGCGGCCATTTCCGGCGTGTTCGCCGCTCGAGCGACTTCTGCCGGATCGAGAGGTTTGTTGAGTTCGGCCTGCAACCAATGCCGCAGCTCCTGATCGTTGGTCAGCTTGGTGAATTCACCCTCTATCAACTGACGCTCACGGTCATCAACATGGCCGTCCGCCTTGGCCGCAGCCACCAGTGCCCTGAGAATCGCCTGACTGTGCTCTTCGACCTGCGGCGCTGGCAGCCGGTCAATAGTTTGTGGCTCGGAGTGTGGGGCTGTGCCTTGATTGGCTTGCCAATTGCCATAGGCTTTGTAGGCCAAAACCCCCAGCGCCGCGAGACCACCGTAGGTCAGCGCCTTGCCGCCCACCTTGCGTGCGGTTTTATTACCCATCAGCAAACCCATCGCACCAGCCGCCAATGCTCCGCCGCCCGCACCGGACAGGAACCCACCCAACCCTCCGCCCGCCCCACCGAGCAAACCGCCTAACCCCCCTGAACCGCCCGCAGCGGGGGCGCTGTTATCGGAATGATTGCCCGTTCGCACGCCAGTTTTGTTCTGTAGCAGGTCCTGCCCGGACTTAAGCAGTTGATCGAGTAAGCCACGCGTATTCATGGGAAAGCCTCCAGAACTTGTCAGTCGTTTCGTGGCAAGCAGAGTAGAACGAAGTGTGTCCGGGCAGGTTTGAGGAGTGCTTCGAAATGTTGCATGGCCCTCCAGGCAGCGTCACTCGCTCAACTATCGTTTAAAAAGATATACACTCTGAAACATCTAAAAAACCAATCAACAACCTCGCCAGAGCTGCCCTCTCATGATGACGTTGCGCCAGATCCGTCACTTCATCGCGGTCGCGGAAACCGGTTCGATCTCGGCCGCCGCACAGGCGGTGTACATTTCCCAGTCCACGCTGACGTTGGCGATCCAGCAACTGGAACAGGAAATCGGCGTCACGCTGTTCAACCGCCATGCCAAGGGCATGAGCCTGACCCATCAGGGCCACCAGTTCCTGCGCCAGGCGCACTTGATCCTGGCCACGGTGGACAACGCCAAGCGCAGCCTGCAACAAAGCACCGACCAGGTAGCAGGCCAGTTGATTGTCGGCGTGACCAGCCTGGTGGCGGGCTATTACCTGGCGGACTTGTTGACTCGTTTTCAGCGTGCTTACCCCAACGTCGACATCCGCGTAATGGAAGACGAGCGCCCGTATATCGAGCATTTGCTGGTCAGCGGCGAGATTGATGTCGGGGTGTTGATCCTGTCCAACCTCGAAGACCGCTACGCCCTGCAAACCGAAGTACTCACCCACTCACCGCACCGGGTCTGGCTGCCTGCGCAGCACCCCCTGCTGGAACACGACAGCATTAACCTGGCAGACGTCGCTCGCGAGCCGTTAATTCAGCTCAATGTCGATGAAATGGACATGAATGCCCAGCGCATGTGGTCGCGAGCCGGCCTGCAACCGCACATCACACTGCGCACAGCTTCGACCGAAGCCGTCCGGAGCCTGGTGGCAGCCGGACTCGGGGTTTCCATCCAGCCAGACATGACCTATCGGCCCTGGTCGCTGGAGGGCGACATCATCGAAGCGCGCCCCTTGGCGGACCTCAGCCAGACCCTGGACGTAGGCCTGGCATGGCGCCGAGGCACGGCACGACCCGCGTTGGTCGACCCCTTTTTGAGCGTCGCCCGCGAGCAACCTCATACCGGGCGCAGGCTATCTATTTAATCGAACGCAGCTTTCAGTATTTAGCATTTGTCGACCTCTCGCCCGCGCACTAGTCTCTGTGGCTATAGATGGCCGGGCGCGCCAAGGAGCAAGCCCATGGACCCCACGGCCACAAAAAAAAAGAGAGCACCCAACATGCCCGGCGCGCACCCGACCCCATTGTTCACGGCACTGTTAATCGACGGTGAACTGGTCGCAGGCCAAGGTTTCGTCGAACCGATCCTCAATCCAGCCACCGGCGAAGTACTGACTCATATTGCCGAAGCCAGCATTGAACAAGTCGAATCCGCAATCCTCGCCGCCCACCGCGCCTTTGCCAGCTGGTCTCGAACCACACCGCAACAACGCTCGAACATCCTGCTGTCCATTGCCAACGTCATTGAAAAACAAGCCGATCAGCTCGCCCGCCTGGAATCGCTGAACTGCGGCAAGCCCCTGCACCTGGCGCGCCAGGATGACTTGAGCGCCACGGTTGACGTGTTCCGTTTTTTCGCTGGCGCCGTGCGCTGCCAGACAGGACAACTCTCCGGCGAATACCTGCCAGGCTACACCAGCATGGTTCGGCGTGACCCGATTGGCGTGGTGGCGTCCATCGCGCCGTGGAATTACCCGATCATGATGGCCGCCTGGAAAATCGCCCCGGCACTGGCGGCGGGCAACACGTTGGTGTTCAAACCGTCCGAACACACACCACTGTCGATCCTGGCGCTGGCCCCGGCGCTGGCTGAGCTGTTGCCGCGCGGGGTCATCAATATCATCTGCGGCGGCGGTGAAGGTGTCGGTAGCCATTTAGTCAGCCACCCGAAAGTACGCATGGTATCGCTGACCGGTGACATCGTTACCGGACAAAAAATCCTTCAGGCAGCCGCCAAAACCCTCAAACGCACGCACCTGGAACTGGGCGGCAAAGCCCCGGTCATCGTCTGCAACGACGCTGACATTCAGGCGGTGGTTGAGGGCGTGCGCACCTACGGCTACTACAACGCGGGGCAGGATTGCACGGCCGCGTGCCGAATCTACGCACAGACAGGCATTCATGATCGCTTGGTGGCCGAACTCGGCGCGGCGGTCAGCAGCCTGCGCTTTGCCGGCAAACGTGACGCCGACAATGAAATCGGTCCGCTGATCAGCACCCGCCAGCGTGATCGGGTCGCCAGCTTCGTCGAGCGTGCATTGGGCCAGCCACACATCGAGCGCATTACGGGCGCAGCGGTGCATTCCGGGGCAGGCTTCTACTATCAGCCGACCCTGCTCGCCGGCTGCAAACAAACCGACGAGATCGTCCAGCGCGAGGTGTTCGGTCCGGTCGTCACCGTGACCCGCTTCGATCAGCTTGAGCAAGCGGTGGACTGGGCCAACGACTCGGAATACGGCCTGGCGTCGTCGATCTGGACCCAGAATCTGGACAAGGCCATGCAAGTGGCCGCGCGCTTGCAGTACGGATGCACCTGGATCAATAGCCATTTCATGCTGGTCAGCGAAATGCCCCACGGCGGCCTCAAGCGCTCGGGTTATGGCAAGGATTTATCCAGCGACTCGTTGCAGGATTACAGCGTGGTGCGCCACATCATGGCGCGTCACGGGCAAGACTTGAGCTGAACAACGCTCAAGACGAATGACTGCACTACGCTTTACAGCACTCTAATAATCAGCCCGAAAAGGGCATGTCGTACCCGTTCAAAACTGCCCCGACCATAATTAAAGAAGAGGGAATCCCATGTCAGTGCTCAAGACCGCAGTACTCAGCGCTGTAGTCACCGGTATGTTCACCAGCTGCGGTGTCTCCGCGGCAGAGATGCTCAAAACCGTAGGCGACGGCGAGGGCCAGCTCGATATTGTCGCGTGGCCGGGCTACATCGAACGGGGTGAAAGCGACAAGGCATACGATTGGGTAACCGGCTTCGAGCAAGAGACCGGCTGCAAGGTCAGCGTCAAAACTGCCGCCACCTCCGATGAGATGGTCAGCTTGATGGCCAAGGGCGGTTATGACCTGGTGACGGCATCAGGCGATGCGTCGCTGCGACTGATCGTCGGCAAGCGGGTCCAGCCCATCAACACCGCGCTGATTCCGAACTGGAAGAACATCGACCCGCGCCTGGCGAACGGTCCTTGGTACGTGGTCAACAAACAAACCTACGGCACGCCTTATCAGTGGGGCCCGAACGTGCTGATGTACAACACCACTGTGTTCAAGGTCGCGCCCGTCAGCTGGAGCGTGGTATTCGAAGCGCAAAACCTGCCAGACGGCAAACCCAACAAAGGCCGTGTGCAGGCTTATGACGGCCCGATCTATATCGCAGATGCCGCGCTGTACCTGAAGTCGACCCAGCCTGAACTGGGGATTAAAAACCCGTATGAACTCAACGAAACCCAGTACAAGGCGGTCCTCGACCTACTGCGCAAACAACAGCCGTTGATCCACCGTTATTGGCACGACGCCACCGTCCAGATGAGTGACGTCAAGAACGAAGGCGTCGCGGCCTCCAGCTCATGGGGCTACATGGTCAACGGCCTCAAGGCTGACAAACAGCCTGTGGCCTCGACCATTCCAAAAGAAGGCGCTACCGGCTGGGCTGACACCACCATGCTCCACGCCGACGCTAAGCACCCGAACTGTGCCTACAAGTGGATGGACTGGTCGCTGCAACCTAAAGTCCAGGGCGACGTTGCCGCCTGGTTCGGTTCATTGCCAGCAGTACCCGCAGCGTGCAAGGCCAGCGAACTGCTGGGTGCCGAAGGGTGCGCGACCAATGGTTTCGACCAGTTCGACAAGATCGCTTTCTGGAAAACCCCGCAAGCTGAAGGCGGCAAGTTCGTGCCGTACAGCCGCTGGACCCAGGATTACATCGCGATCATGGGCGGTCGCTGAGTCCGTCTGAAGGTCCTGCGGACCTTACCGCAGGCAAACCATGCTCCTACAAAATCTGCGCTGTCCCTGTAGGAGCGGGCTTGCCCGCGAGCGACTGCAAAGCAGTCGCAAATGATTCACCCGCATTTTCGGAGCTACACACCATGACGCTTGCAGTCCAGTTCACCCACGTTTCCCGTCAGTTCGGCGAAGTGAAAGCCGTTGACCGGGTTTCCATTGATATTCAGGACGGTGAGTTCTTTTCCATGCTGGGCCCGTCGGGCTCGGGCAAAACTACCTGTCTGCGCTTGATTGCCGGTTTCGAGCAGCCGAGCGCAGGCTCAATCCGCATTCATGGCGAAGAGGCGGCAGGCCTGCCGCCCTATCAGCGTGATGTGAACACCGTGTTCCAGGACTATGCGTTGTTCCCGCACATGAACGTGCGGGACAACGTTGCCTATGGCTTGAAGGTCAAGGGCGTCGGTAAAGCCGAACGTCTCAAGCGTGCCGAGGAAGCCTTGGCCATGGTCGCGCTCAATGGCTACGGCGACCGCAAACCGGTGCAACTCTCCGGCGGCCAGCGTCAACGTGTTGCACTGGCACGCGCCTTGGTCAATCGGCCCCGCGTGCTGCTGCTCGATGAGCCGCTGGGCGCCCTCGATTTGAAGCTGCGCGAACAGATGCAAGGCGAGCTGAAGAAGCTCCAGCGCCAACTCGGCATCACCTTTATTTTCGTCACTCACGATCAGACCGAAGCCCTGTCCATGTCCGACCGCGTGGCGGTGTTCAACAAAGGGCGCATCGAGCAGGTCGATACCCCACGCAATCTGTACATGAAGCCGGCCACCACCTTTGTCGCCGAGTTCGTTGGCACCTCCAACGTATTGCACGGCGAGCTGGCCCTGCAATTGAGCGGCATCGCTCAACCGTTTTCGATTCGCCCGGAACACATCCGCTTTGCCGAAGGCCAGGTTGGCAGTCACGAGATCCAGGTCAGCGGCCTGCTGCACGATATTCAATATCAAGGCAGCGCCACCCGCTACGAACTCACCCTCGACAACGGCCAGACCCTGAATATCAGCCAGGCCAACAACCAGTGGCTGGACACCAGCACGCACTACCAGACCGGTCAGCGAATCACCGCACGCTGGGCCCGTGAGGCGATGATCACGCTGCACGAACCGGCCGCGGGCGAGGGTCTGTGACCATGAGCCAGGCCATCTCCCACCCGGCGACGCAGCCCGGACAATCGCCCTTGCGGCGCTTCTCCAACCTGCTCTATCGCCGCCCCAATCTCTACCTTACGCTGCTACTGATCCCTCCACTGCTCTGGTTCGGCGCGGTCTATCTCGGTTCGCTGCTGACCCTATTGTGGCAGGGCTTCTATACCTTCGACGACTTCACCATGGCAGTCACTCCTGAACTGACCCTGGCCAACTTCGCGGCCCTGTTCAGTCCGGCGAATTTCGACATCATCAAGCGCACCTTGGGCATGGCGGTGGCGGTGTCTATTGCCAGCGGCATCGTCGCGTTCCCTATCGCCTATTACATGGCGCGCTACACCACGGGCAAGACCAAGGCATTTTTCTACATCGCCGTGATGATGCCAATGTGGGCCAGCTACATCGTCAAGGCCTATGCCTGGACCCTGCTGTTGGCCAAAGGCGGCGTGGCGCAGTGGTTCGTTCAGCACATGGGGCTGGAACCGGTGTTGCAGTTCATCCTGGGTATTCCCGGCGTGGGCGGTAGCACCTTGTCGACCTCGCACCTGGGGCGCTTCATGGTCTTCGTCTACATCTGGCTGCCGTTCATGATCCTGCCAATCCAGGCGTCACTGGAGCGCTTGCCCCCGTCGTTGTTGCAAGCCTCCGCCGACCTTGGCGCCACGCCACGCCAGACCTTCATGAACGTGACGTTGCCGCTGTCGGTGCCAGGAATCGCTGCCGGTTCAATTTTCACCTTTTCCCTGACCTTGGGCGACTTCATCGTGCCGCAGCTGATCGGTCCACCCGGCTACTTCATCGGCAGCATGGTCTACGCCCAACAAGGCGCTATCGGCAACATGCCCATGGCCGCAGCCTTCACTCTGGTGCCCATCGTGCTGATCGCTGTTTATCTGTCCATTGTCAAACGACTGGGGGCCTTCGATGCGCTCTAAACCTTCGTTGCAGGGGGAAAAAGCCTCCCTTGGCCTGAAGCTGGCCGCATGGGGTGGGCTGGTGTTCCTGCACTTCCCGATTTTCATCATCTTCATGTACGCCTTCAACACCGAAGATGCCGCCTTCAGCTTCCCACCCCAGGGTTTCACCCTGAAGTGGTTCAGCGTGGCGTTCTCGCGCCCCGATGTGCTGGAGTCCATCAAGCTCTCGCTGGAGATCGCCTGCATCGCCACGTTGATCGCCATGGTCCTCGGCACGCTGGCATCCGCGGCGCTGTACCGACGGGATTTTTTCGGCAAGGACGGCATTTCGCTGATGCTGATTCTGCCCATCGCCCTGCCGGGGATCATCACCGGTATCGCCCTGCTCTCGGCCTTCAAGACCCTGGGAATCGAACCGGGGATGTTCACCATCATCGTCGGCCACGCAACCTTCTGCGTGGTGATTGTCTACAACAACGTCATCGCCCGCTTGCGCCGCACGTCCCACAGCCTGATCGAAGCGTCGATGGACCTGGGTGCAGACGGCTGGCAGACCTTCCGCTACATCATCATGCCCAACCTCGGTTCGGCATTGCTGGCCGGAGGGATGCTGGCGTTCGCCCTGTCGTTCGACGAAATCATCGTGACCACCTTTACCGCCGGCCATGAACGCACGTTGCCGATCTGGCTGCTCAACCAACTCAGTCGCCCACGCGACGTACCGGTGACCAACGTGGTCGCCATGCTGGTGATGCTGGTGACCATGCTGCCGATCCTCGGCGCCTATTACCTGACACGCGGCGGCGAGAGCGTGGCCGGCAGTGGCGGTAAATAAAGAACACCAACAATCCCCTGTAGGAGCTGCCGAAGGCTGCGATAAGGCCGGAACGGCCTTCGGCGGCTTCTACCGTTTTTTTGCTCGACGACAATAATTGCCTGAAGAGGAATCAACCATGCAAACAAAACTGTTGATCAATGGCCATCTCGTCGCTGGCGAAGGTCCCAGCCAGTCTGTCTTCAACCCAGCCTTGGGTCGGGTGTTGGTCGAAATCAACGAAGCCAGTGAAGCCCAGGTCGACGCCGCCGTGCGGGCTGCCGATGCGGCCTTTGAAAGCTGGTCACAGACCTCGCCCAAAGATCGCTCGCTGCTGTTGCTCAAACTGGCCGACGCCATTGAAGCCCATGGCGAAGAGCTGGCCAAACTGGAGTCGGACAACTGCGGCAAGCCTTACAGCGCCGCACTGAACGATGAAATCCCGGCGATTGCTGACGTATTTCGCTTCTTCGCGGGCGCCAGTCGCTGCATGAGTGGTTCAGCGGCCGGTGAATACCTGCCGGGCCACACCTCTATGATCCGTCGTGATCCTATCGGTGTCGTGGCGTCGATTGCGCCCTGGAACTACCCGCTGATGATGGTCGCCTGGAAAATCGCCCCGGCGCTGGCCGCTGGCAATACCGTGGTGCTCAAACCGTCCGAGCAAACACCACTGACCGCGTTGCGTCTGGTGGAGCTGGCGGCCGATATCTTCCCGGCCGGTGTACTCAATCTGGTGTTCGGTCGAGGGCAAACCGTCGGCAATCCGCTGGTGACCCATCCAAAAGTGCGCATGGTCTCGTTGACCGGCTCTATCGCCACGGGCTCGCACATCATTTCCAGCACCGCCGACAGCGTCAAACGCATGCACATGGAGCTGGGCGGCAAGGCACCGGTAATCATTTTCGATGATGCTGATATCGACGCTGCGGTCGAGGGCATTCGCACGTTCGGTTTCTACAACGCCGGCCAGGATTGCACCGCCGCGTGCCGGATCTACGCACAAAAAGGCATCTACGAAAAATTCGTTACCCGGCTGGGCGAAGCTGTCAGCACCATCAAGTACGGTTTGCAAGACGACCCGGAAACCGAGCTCGGTCCACTGATCACTGCACAGCATCGCGACCGCGTGGTGGGCTTCGTCGAACGCGCACTCGCTAAATCGCACATGCGCCTGATCACTGGCGGCAAAGTGGTTGAGGGCAACGGCTTCTTCTTCGAACCCACCGTGATTGCCGGTGCGAAACAGGATGATGAAATCGTCCGCCGCGAAGTGTTCGGCCCGGTGGTCTCGGTCACCCAGTTCGACGATGAGGCGCAAGTATTGGGTTGGGCCAACGACTCGGACTACGGTTTAGCCTCATCGGTCTGGACCCAAGACGTCGGACGCGCCCACAGGATGGCGGCGCGCTTGCAGTATGGCTGCACCTGGGTCAACACCCACTTCATGCTGGTCAGCGAAATGCCCCATGGCGGGCAGAAGCTCTCCGGGTATGGCAAAGACATGTCCATGTACGGACTGGAGGATTACACCACCGTGCGCCATGTGATGTTCAAACACTGAGGGCGTTTCACGCGCTATCGCAGCCTTCGACGATTTCCGTTTCACCCGCAATCCAGATCAAAACAATAACGACCGAATCGGGTTGTGCAGTGAGTGCACAACCACGGTTTCGGACACACCAAATCTGCCGATTTTCTGGAGAAACATATGAGCGCAACCCCGCTAGCCGCCGCGCTGGACAGCGATGCAGAACAACTCCTCAAGTTGGGGTACACCTCCAACTTCAACCGCACCATGAGCCTGTGGGAGAACTTCGCCCTCGGCTTCACTTACCTGTCGCCCGTGGTGGGCGTCTACACCTTGTTTGGCCTGTGCCTGGCAGCAGGCGGTCCACCGATGTTCTGGGCTTACCTGTTAGTGGGCATGGGTCAGTTGTTGGTGTGCCTGATTTTCGGTGAAGTGGTTTCGCAGTTCCCGATTTCCGGCGGTGTGTACCCATGGGCTCGTCGCTTGGTGGGCAAGCGCTGGGCATGGATGGTTGGCTGGATCTATGCAATCGCCCTGTGCGTGACCATCGCCGCCGTTGCTGTGGGTGCCGGACCGTATCTGGCCGCCATGCTCGGTTTCGAGCCTAGCGCCAACACCAACATTGTCATCGCGCTGGTGCTGACCCTGTTTGCCACGCTGGTCAATCTCAGCGGCACCAAAGTGCTCGCGCGCATCGCCATGTTTGGTTTTCTCTGCGAACTGATCGGTGCGGTAATCGTCGGTCTGTATCTGCTGATCTTCGAGCGTCACCAACCGTTGAGTGTGCTGTTCAATACCTTCGACATCCGCATTGATGGCTCTTACATGCCGGCGTTCCTGACCGCGTCGCTGGCGGGGATGTTCCTGTACTACGGCTTCGAGGCCTGCGGTGATGTTGCCGAAGAAACGCCTAACCCGAGCAAGATGATCCCGCGCGCCATGCGCATGACCATCTATATCGGTGGCGCAGCAGCGATGTTCGCCTGCCTGGCGCTGATCCTCTCCGTACCGGACATGGCCGCAGTGATCAACGGCACCGACAAGGATCCGGTGACCACCATCCTCAGCAACGCCTTTGGCGTCAATGGCTCGAAAGTGGTGATGGCCGTGGTGATGGTGTCCTTCGTCTCCTGCGTCATCAGCTTGCAAGCCGCCGCCAGCCGCCTGCTTTATGCCTACGCACGGGATGAAATGATCATCGGCAGCACTGTGCTGAAACGCCTGTCACCCAACACTCAGGTGCCAGTTGCAGCGTTGTTCGTTGCTGGCGTACTGCCCGCTTTGATCATCTGCCTGGGCTTTGTGTTGCAGGATGCGGTCGCCACCATCGTCAGCTTCGCCGCCATCGGTATCTACCTGGCGTTCCAGATGATTGTCATGGCCGCCCTCTTCGCCCGCGCACGCGGCTGGAAGCCAAGCGGTCAATTCAGCCTCGGTAAATGGGGCCTGCCCATTAACCTTGGCGCGTTGATCTACGGGGTGTTGGCCATCATCAACATGGCCTGGCCTCGTACCCCGGATGCCGCCTGGTACATCAACTACGCCATGGTCCTGACCACCGCCATTGTCATTGGCCTGGGCTTGATCTACATGTGGCTGGGTAAACCGTACGACCACGGTACGGCGCCCGCTGGGGATGCCTGGAAAGTCAGCAAGTAAAAGCCTTTGATCTGAGAATGCCCACGCTCTGCGTGGGCATTTCGTCTGGGCGTCTTCGCGAATAGGTTCGCCCCCGGTGGGCGGAGTGCTCGACCTCACTCGCGCAAATCGGACTCATGGATCGGTTGATCACGATGAGTCGCGCGTTGATATTGCGCGGGCCAGGTGGCTTTGCGTCCGCCCAAGTCATCGTCAGCGTGCAGGGGCCAGTACGGATCACGCAGCAGTTCGCGGGCGAGCAGGATCAAGTCAGCTTGCCCGGTACGCAGGATGTGCTCGGCCTGGGCCGGTTCTGTGATCATGCCGACGGTGCCGGTAGCAATCCCCGACTCCTTGCGCACCCGCTCGGCGAACCGAGTCTGGTAACCGGGGCCGACTGGAATTTCTGCATTGGCAGACGTGCCGCCCGACGACACGTCGATCAAGTCCACGCCTATGTTTTTCAAGCGTCGCGCCAGCTCAACGGTTTCGTCCGGATTCCAGCCGTCTTCGACCCAGTCAGTGGCAGAGACACGTACGAACAATGGCAGTTCTTCGGGCCAAATGGCGCGTACCGCCTCGGTGACTTGCAGGGTCAGGCGAATGCGATTTTCAAACGTGCCGCCATATTGATCGCGACGCTGATTGCTCAACGGCGACAGGAACTGATGCAACAGATAGCCGTGAGCGGCGTGAATCTCGACCACTTTGAAACCCGCCGTCAGCGCGCGCTGCGCCGCGTCGACGAACGCCTGAATCACCTCCTGGATCTGGTGCTCATCCAGTTGTACTGGCGCCGTGTGTTTGGGGTCGAATGCGATAGGCGAAGGCCCGACTGGTGTCCAGCCACCCTCACTTAATGGCACGCTGCCCTGCTTGCCCAACCAGGGTCGCCAAGTGCTGGCCTTCCGACCGGCATGCGCCAGCTGGATACCGGCAACCGCACCTTGAGCCGTGATGAAACGGGTGATGCGTTGCAAAGGCTCGATCTGTTCGTCGTTCCACAACCCCAAATCTTCGGGAGTGATGCGCCCGTCTTTGGTGACGGCGGTGGCCTCGGTGAATACCAGCCCGGCACCGCCGACGGCGCGGCTACCGAGATGAACCAGATGCCAGTCGTTGGCCAGGCCATCGACACAGGAGTACTGACACATCGGCGACACCGCGATGCGATTGAGCAGGGTCAGTTGACGCAGGGTAAAGGGTTCAAGCAGCAGGCTCATGGGGACCTCTCAAATTGACAATCGGGTTCCAGATTCTGTGTGGCATGTTTCTGTACAACAATGCCTAGAGCCTAGTCGACAACTCAAGAGAGATCAGGGTTCCTGCAGCAAATCAACGCGCAGCGATATGCGCCACCATCAACTGTACGGTTTCGTTGCCACGAAATTCGTTGAGGTCCAGTTTGTACGCCAGTTCGACCCAGCGAATGGTCGGGTTCGGCCAGATCTCGCGGTCGACGCTGAAGGCGATGCCATCGAGTTTCAGCGAGCCGCATTCGCTTTTCAGTACCATCTTCAGATGACGCTCGCCAACGATGCGTTGTTCTACCAACTGAAACACGCCATGGAACAACGGTTCAGGGAAATGTTGCCCCCAGGGACCCGCGTTGCGCAGCGCCCGGGCCAGTTCCAGATGAAACTCTTCCACGGCCAGCGTGCCATCCGACAGCAGGCGCCCGGTCAGGTCGTCTTCACACAGTTGGCGACGCACTTCCGCGTCAAAGGCTTCGGCAAACGCCGGGAAGTTCGCTTCAGGCAACGACAGGCCAGCGGCCATCGCATGCCCACCAAACTTGCTGATCAGTTCCGGATGTTTGGCCGCCACGGCATCCAGCGCATCGCGGATATGAAACCCCGGCACTGAACGCGCCGAACCTTTGAGTACGCCCTCCCCGGCGCTGGCGAAGGCGATGGTCGGACGGTGATAACGCTCTTTCAGGCGTGAAGCGAGAATCCCGATCACCCCTTGGTGCCAATCCGCCTCGAACAGGCACAAGCCGAACGGCATCGATTCCAGTGGCAAGTCCTTGAGCTGGGCCAGTGCTTCACGCTGCATGCCCTGCTCGATGGATTTGCGGTCCTGGTTCAACTCGTCGAGTTGCACCGCCATTTCACGGGCCAGGGTTTCGTCTTCACACAGCAGGCATTCGATGCCAAGGCTCATGTCATCCAGACGACCGGCAGCATTCAAACGTGGCCCAATGATAAACCCGAGGTCGGTCGAGGTAATGCGCGCAGGTTCACGGCGCGCGACATCGAGAATCGCCTTGAGCCCCGGTCGCGCCCGACCTGCACGGATGCGCAGCAGGCCTTGATGGACCAGGATGCGATTGTTGGCGTCCAGCGGCACCACATCGGCGACGCTGCCCAGTGCAACCAGATCGAGCAGCTCACCGAGGTTCGGTTGCACCCGCTGGTTGGCCTCGAACCAACCGGTATCACGCAACCGTGCGCGCAATGCCATCAACACGTAGAAAATCACCCCGACGCCGGCCAGGGCCTTGCTGGGGAATTCGCAACCGGGCTGATTCGGGTTGACGATGGCATCGGCTGCCGGCAGTTCATGGCCGGGCAAGTGGTGGTCAGTGACCAGTACCTGCAAGCCCGCAGCCTTGGCCGCCGCCACACCGTCGACGCTGGAAATACCGTTATCCACAGTGATCAGCAATTGCGGCTCTCGCTGCAAGGCGACGGCGACAATTTCCGGGGTCAGGCCATAACCATATTCGAAACGGTTCGGCACCAGATAATCGACATGCGCGGCACCGAGCAGTCGCAACCCCAGCACGCCCACAGTGCTGGCGGTCGCACCGTCCGCATCGAAGTCGCCGACGATCAGGATGCGCTGACGCTCGTTCAACGCCGTGACCAACAGGTCCACCGCCGCATCGATCCCTTTGAGCTGCTGATAAGGAATCAGGCGGGTCAGACTTTTGTCCAGCTCGACCTCGGACAGCACGCCGCGCGCGGCATACAGACGCGTCAGCAAAGGCGGCAGGTCGCCGAGAAACGGCAAAGTGTCAGGCAACAGGCGAGGTTCGATGCGCATTCGGTTTCCGCTGGATTTCTTTGATTGGCGAGCTGGCAGAGCAATCAGTGGCGAGGCGTATCAGCCGCGCTCGCCGGTGAGCCATTGCAGCTGAACTTCGTGCTGACCACGGTCGTCGGTTACGAAAATCGTTCCTTCGCTGATCATCACGTCCCACTTGATAACGCGTGGCATGTCCTTGGCCAGGACTTCCAGAATGTCTTGCGGCACGGCGGCGATGTTAACGTTTTTCAGGTTTTTCGCGACCGGGATGACCTTGGTTTCCCAGACACGCAAGCTGCCGTAGGCCAACAGACTGGTGCGCTCGGTACGACGCGAGCACCATGTGATGCGATCAGCGTCGGGCTGGCCCACTTCGATCCAGTGCAACACGCGACCATCCAGGCTCTTTTCCCAGAGCGCGGGCTCGTCCACGTCCGACAAGCCACGGCCAAACGCCAGGTGCTCGCTATACCAGAAGGCATAAGCCAGCAAACGCACGGTCATGCGCTCTTCAGTTTCAGAGGGGTGGCGGGCGATCGTCTGTTTGACACTTTCATAGACGCTACGGTCGAGGTCGGTGAGATTGAGTTCGAATTTGTAGGTCGTGGACGGCTGGGCCATGAACGGGCTTCTAGATGCGGAGAAAGGCGCCAAGTCTAACCGATGCTGACCCATTGAACGACCGAACCGGCCTGATCTGCCCGGCGGTCGGGACAAATAAGCGCCTGATGCCAGACCAAGGTGCCGCCGGGGCAGAATCTGTCGCCAGAATCGAATAGGCTAAGGCCATTCGCTGCCCACAGGATGCCCCATGCCACTCACTGCCAAACCCCTTGCCGGTCTAAAAGTCATTGAACTGGGAACGTTGATTGCTGGCCCTTTCGCCTCGCGCATCTGCGCCGAGTTCGGTGCCGAGGTGATCAAAATCGAATCGCCGGACGGCGGCGATCCCCTGCGCAAGTGGCGCAAGCTGTACGAGGGGACTTCGCTGTGGTGGTTTGTTCAGTCGCGCAATAAAAAGTCGCTGACGCTCAACCTCAAGCATCCCGAGGGTTTGGCCATCCTCAAGCAGTTGCTGGGCGAGGCCGACATCCTCATCGAAAACTTTCGACCCGGCGTCCTGGAAAAGCTGGGCCTGGGGTGGGAAACCTTGCACGCACTGAACCCGAAACTGGTGATGGTGCGCCTGTCCGGTTTCGGCCAGACCGGACCGATGAAAGATCAGCCAGGGTTCGGCGCAGTCGGGGAATCCATGGGCGGGTTGCGCTATATCACCGGTTTCGAGGATCGGCCACCGGTACGCACCGGGATTTCAATCGGTGACTCGATTGCCGCGCTGTGGGGTGTGATCGGAGCGCTGATGGCGTTGCGTCACCGCGAAGTCAACGGCGGCCAGGGCCAAGTAGTGGATGTGGCGCTGTACGAAGCAATTTTCGCGATGATGGAAAGCATGGTCCCGGAGTTCGATGTGTTCGGGTTCATCCGTGAGCGCACCGGCAACATCATGCCCGGCATTACGCCCTCTTCGATTCACACCAGCGCCGACGGCAAGCACATACAGATTGGCGCCAATGGCGATGCGATCTTCAAACGGTTCATGCAGGTCATCGGGCGTGAGGACCTGGCCAATGATCCCGCGCTGGCCAGCAATGACGGGCGGGACAGCCGCCGTGATGAACTGTACGGCGTGATTGATCGCTGGGTCGGTTCGCTGCCGCTGGAAACACTGTTGAGTGCACTGACCGAAGCTCAGGTGCCTGCCAGTCGTATTTACTCAGCTGAAGACATGTTCAGTGACCCGCAATTTCTCGCCCGGGAAATGTTTCTCCAGGCCAAATTACCCGATGGAAAATTGTTCAAAATGCCCGGCATCGTCCCCAAACTCTCGGAAACACCGGGGTCTGCAGACTGGGTCGGACCCGAGCTGGGGGCCCATAATGCCGAGCTACTGAAAGCTCTGGGTTATGACGCTGAACAGATTGTTCGTTTGCGCGAACAAGGCGTCATCTAAATGACGCTATAATTCAGGCACTTCCCGAGGATTCATCAGCGAATGTTCTATCGCTCCTTGCGGGCCGCCAAGCCCTGTTTAAAGCTCATGCTAGTCTTGGTATCGCTCATTGGCGTGCCGCGCACCAGCATGGCAAAAGACACATTGATCTGGTTACTGCGCGATCTACCGCCCTTGACGATTGCCTCAGGCCCGCAGCAGGGCCAAGGTTCGATTGATCGGCTGATGCCCCTATTGATCGCCCGCATGCCCGAGTTCGAACACCAGCTGTTGCGGGTCAATCGCGCCCGAGGCATGCAAATGCTTCATGAGCCTTCCCTCACTTGCGACCCGACGCTGCTCTGGACTCCAGAGCGAGCGAAAACCATCATTTTCTCGATCCCTACGTATGCAGTGGCCAGCAACGGCATCGTCATTCGTCGTGAAGACGCGAGTCGCTTCAGCCCCTTCATCGAAAACGGCCAGATCGACCTGGTGGCGTTACTGGCGAGCCAGACGATAAAGCTCGGGGTAGTGGCCGAACGCAGTTACGGCCCGGTGATCGATCAAATTGTTCATAGCGCGTCAGGCGCTGACGTCAGCGAGCATTACGGCAACGATGCGGTCGGCAGCCTGTTACAGATGGAGCGCCTGGGCCGCTTGCAAGCCTTTATCAGTTACTGGCCAGAAGCCCGTTACCAGGCACAGCACCAAAGCATCGACCCTGAAGAACTGGCGTTTTACCCGGTCAAAGGCACCGCCAAATATCAGTTCGCCCATGTCGGTTGTTCGAATACCGAGCGAGGCCGGGAGGCCATGGAGATCATCAACCGCGAAATGCGCGTGTTGCGCGAGAGCACACTTGTCGATCTCTACGCCGAGTGGCTCGACCCGTCGTCCCGCGTGGAATATCTGAAGGATGCCAAGGCGTTTTTCGATAAGCCCTGAGCCCACGGAAATACTGACGCGTGCCAAACTATAGACAAAAGAAACCCCGAGCAGCGGGGTAACTAACTCGGGGTCAAACCGTGGTCCCTCGGGACCAGTACGACAGGCAACAATCACCGGAGCACAATGCCTGAACCTGCCGTACTTAATATGAGGCCTGAATACGACTAAGGTTCCCCGATCAGTCAAATAAAATCCAGAACCGGTCTAAATGCCTGCGTTTGAACGTGGCGCATGGCCGCAATCACGCAGGGCTCGATGCGCCCCTCGGCCACCAACAGGTCCCGGTGAAAACCGTCGACCACATCTGTCAGTTGGCGCTTGTCGCAAAACTGCGCTACACACAGCGTGCGCTCGATCACAATCGCACCCGCCGGATTTTTCAGGGTCACCAGACGCTCACCCCGAGCACCTGCAGGGCCCAGCGTTGCCTGGTACGGCGTCAGGGCTTCACTTAGCAGTAAGCTGATATTTTCCATCTAGATCACCACTCAACAGTTTGAATGCAAAGGTGCTTATCAATGACCCCCGGCTTGAGGAAAAAGTTCGTGCGCCGTGAGCTGGGGATTGCCTGCAATCAGGAACCTTGAGCATGCCTGCTGAACATGACAGATAAAAAACAAACGGCTACCCCCCTCGCGACGGAGAGGTCAACCTGCAATACCCTATCAATACGCACAAAGAGCTGCCGATAACCTTCAAGGCAGGTCAATCCCATCTTGCCCATGCAAACGGAGCCTGACCGTGAGTAAGCCCTCTGATCGAACACTGCGCATCATCCTGGCGGACGATCACCCTATTTTCCTGATAGGGCTGCGGGTTGTGCTCGAACAGGGCGGCGACGCTCAGGTAGTGGCCGAGGCTGGCAGCCCGGTAGAACTCAATGAAGCGCTGAAAAGCCACGCGTGTGATGTGCTGGTGACCGATTTCATGATGCCTGTCGATCAACAGAACGATGGGCTGCGGTTACTGGAACGGATTCGACGTGATCATCCACAGTTGCCCATTGTGGTGGTCACCATGCTCAATAATGCAGGACTGTTTAGCTCGATCCTTGCATTGGGGGTCAATGCGCTGTTGAGCAAAGCCAGCCTGGCGGGCGAGTTGCCTGCCGCAATCCTGAGTATCCGGCAGAACAAACACTACATTGCGGACTCGGTAAAACAGGCTCTGCTCGAAGCCGGTGATTACGGTTCTGACGCCCTGGTATCCCACGGGCAGCTCTCACCCAAGGAACAGGAAGTCCTGCGTTTACTGGCGGCCGGGCGCTCGGTTGGGGAAATCGCTGCGCAAATTAACCGAAGCAAAAAAACGGTCAGCACTCAAAAAGTCAGCGCCATGCGCAAGCTGGGCCTGGCCAACGACGCGTCGTTATTCATTTATCTGCAAGAGCATGGGCTGACCTGAAGTCGGACCCGTACGCTCCGCCATCCAGCTCAGTAGAGCGGCCTCGCTCATGGGACGTGCAATGAAATAACCCTGCACTGCGGGCTTGCCCAACGCCTGCAGGGCTCGATAGTCATCGGCGGTTTCAACACCTTCGACCACCACGTTCATCGCCATCTGTCTCGCCATAGTCAAAGCACCGGCGACCACCGCCGACTTGCGTGCGTCTTCGGCCATGCCCCGTACGAATTCGGAAGGGATCTTCAGTTCAGAGAAGGGCAATTGCAGCAAACGCTCAATATTTGAAGCGCCCGTACCAAAGTCGTCGATGGATAATTTGCACCCTTGCAGGCGCAAACGCATCAAGCTTTCCAGTTGCCAGGACGGCGTATTCAGTACCGAGCTCTCGACGACTTCCAGAGTCAGCACCTCTGGTGGCAGGCCGAAACGCGCCAGCAGCGCCAGGATTTCCTGGGCAAAATCGACGTGTTCGAGCATCACCGGCGCGATATTCACGGCCACGGGCAAGGCTTCCCCACGCGCCTGTAATACCTCGGAGGACAATTTCAACGCCAGCTCCAGCATGCGCCAGGTCAGCGGCGCAATCAGGCCCGCATGTTCCAGTGCGGCCATGAACTGGCCGGGCACCAACAGGCCGTACTGCGGGTGCTGCCAACGGACCAGCGCCTCAACGCCCAGCAACTTCCCCTCCAGGCTGACCTTGGGCTGGTAGTGGGCGATCCACTGTTCGGATACTCGGGTATCGCCGATGTGTTGACCCGGGGCTATCGGATACAGCGCTTCCAGTGACAATGACTCCGACACCTGCAACAACGGTAAGGGCGCGGTATCGTGCTCGATGCCCTCGCTGTAAACCTCCAGCAATTTGCATAGCGCCGTTGCCGACGCGGGCTTTGGCAGGCTACCCAGCACCCAGAGCCCCTGCTGTCGTGCCAGATATGCTGCGCCGTCACGCACGCTGGTGTCGGTGCTGCTGAGAATGATCACCGCTCGGGCCTGCCGGGTTTCGGCCAGATACCGGATCATTTCGAGCCCGTCCGGGCCGTCCATCTGCAAGTCGCAGATGGCGATATCGACGCTGCCCCGATTGGCCAACGATTGTTGCGCCGCTGCGACGCCGTCAGCCGCCAGGACGTTGAAGACTTGATTGGCATTGAGCATCTGGTGCAGCGCCATCAGTTGAAACGGATTGTCTTCAAGGATCAGAACGTTAAGAGAGTTCACAGTCATGCCTCGCGGGCCGGAGCGGTTTTAGCCAAAAGTGATCTGTACTTTAAAGGCCCCCGCATCTGTACCCCATAGGACAAGTCCTAAACAGGCGGTACCGGCAAGTGCTGCTGAATGTCGACGCGAAGCTGCCCGATAGCGTCGTCCAGCTTCTGCCACTCCTCGACCAGCGTTACGCTGGATTGCACGCGCACGCTAGCGTCGAGGCTGGCACAGGCCTTCGCCAGCGGCACCGCGTCGATCAGACACGCGGCGCCCTTCAAACGGTGCAGTGAAGCGCTCAGGGCCTTCCAGTCCTGTGCGCTCACCGCTGGCTGCAAAACACCCCATTCCTGTTCCAGGTTTTTCCACAGTTCCAAAAGCAACAGCTGCATCTGCTCATCGTTGGCCCGGGTCATTTGCCGCAAGGACTGGATATCAAACGATTGTGCGGGCGCAATATCGGCGAGCAATTGTGCCAGTTGCTCCAGAGGCACTGGCTTGATCAGAAGCCGGTCCATGCCTGCCTGCTCACAGCGCTGGCGTTCATCACTCATGGCATTGGCGGTGCAACCGATGACCGGACAAGGCCGCAGTTGCTCCAGAGCTTCGATCCGTCGAATGTTTTCGGTCAGGGTATAACCGCTCATGCCTGGCATATTGCAGTCAGTGATAACCCCGTCGAAGTCACCCTCACGCCAGAGCGCCAAGGCCGACTCCGCGCTGTGGGTGGACACCACTTCATGCCCGAGAAACTCAAGCTGTTGAGTCAGTACTAGACGGTTGGCCGACAGATCATCGACGATCAGCAACTGCAACGAACGGCTGACAGCTCGCTGCTGAAGGGGCTCTGGGCCTTTGCTCGACGCTTGGGCGCGGGCCAGCTCCAGCTCAACGGTGACCAGTGTTCCGGCCCCCGGCTCGCTCTCAAGGCCGATCTGCCCGCCCATCAATTCCACCAGTTGCCTGCAAATACTCAACCCCAGGCCGGTGCCGCCATATTCGGCTGCAGTATCGCCGCTGGCCTGAGAAAACGGCTGGAACAACAGGCTCTGCTGCTGCGCACTGATGCCGACACCGCTGTCCTTGACGCTGATCTGCAAGCAGGGCCGGTGCTGATCCGCCCCGGTCACGCTGACGCGCATAAGCACCGCGCCTTCGCGGGTGAATTTCAAGGCGTTGCCGAGCAGGTTGTGCAATACCTGACGCAGGCGCAACGGATCAAGCCAGTAGTCACCCTCGGCCTGTTCGGCGAACTCCAGCCGCAGGTCTAGGCCCTTCTCCGACGCCTTGGCCTCGAACAGTTTGCAAATACCTTCAAAGAACGGTCGCAACGGGGTTGTGACCAGCGTCAATTGCATACTCCCGGATTCGATCTTGGCCAGGTCCAGGCTGTCGCCGATCAGGGCGATCAATTCCTGTGCGGACTGGTACGCAACGTTTAGCCCCTCGGACGGCAGCGTGCCCTGACGTAAAGCCTGTTCGCGCTCAAGTTCAAGCAGACCGATGATGGCGCCCATCGGCGTGCGGATTTCATGGCTCATGGTTGCCAGGAAAGCGCTTTTGGCGACATTGGCCAGCTCGGCCTCCTGCCGCGCCTGGTCGAGCTGGGCTTCCAGTTGCTTGCGTTCGGTGATGTCTATCCAGCCACCCAGCAAGCCCTGCAACTGGCCATCGGCCCGGTAAAAGGGCACGGTCCACTGATAGGCCTCAATCAACCGGCCAAAGAGCTCCATCTGCCGGTCAGCGAACACCGGCTGCCGGGTTTCCAGGAGTTTCAGGTAATCGGCATGCATCTGTTCGGCGCTCGGACGAGGGATCAAATCCACATCGATCAAGCGCCGGCCACTCATCTGTTCAAAACTGATCCCGAAGCTTTCCTCATAACTGCGGTTGCACGAAATCAACCGGCCATTGAGGTCCCGCACATAAATCGGGTTGGGGATACCGTCGAGCAAGGCATGCTTGAACGCCAACTGATCACTGAGCTGTTCCTCTGCCCTGAGCCGCTGGCGAATCTGCACCTTCAGGCGACTGCTCCAGACCAGCGAGACCAGGCCCAGCATCAGTGCGACTGCAAGTGTCCAATAAACCCACGGCGGGATGCGTTGCCAGAGCGTGGGTTGAGGGATGACCGCACCCAGCCACTTCAGGCGGATAGCCCGTAACTCGCCCACGGGAAATTCTTCCAGGGCCTTGTTCAGGATGCTCAACAGCTCCGGTTGAGTCTCGACCACTGAAAAACGATCAGGTGACCATTGCCCCTCAACACTACGACCGACTTTCAGCACCCCCGGCGGGAACAGATAGGCCCCTGCCTCATTCTGGATGGTTGCATCGGCCTGACCGTCTTCGACCAACTGACGGGCTTGCTCGTAGGTCTTGACCGATCGAAGCTTGATATCTGGATGACTGCGCCGGATAAAGTCTTCCAGCGCATGTTTGGCGGGCAGCGCCAGAACCCGTCCTGACAGATCATTCAGGGTCAGCGGCGACGGGTCCTTGCTGCGCACGACGAAAACCCAGGCATTACCACCATACGAGTAGGTGAAGCCGAGGAACTTCTTGCGTTCAGCGTTCTCCCCCAAGGTCGTATTCATGTCGGCCTGACCGGTGCGCAGCAAGTGCATGGTTTCTTCCGTCGAAGACGATTCCTTGTGCACGAACTGCAGGCCGGTCATGCGCGAAATACGCGCCAGCACGTCCACATTCAGGCCAACCCACTGGCCGTTCTTGTCTTGGTACAAGTACGGCGGATGTTGGCCAGAAGCCACCGTGACACGCGGATGTTTGCGGACCCAGCCTTGCTCGGCGGTCGTCAACTTGATGCGTTGCCGGGCGATGTCCGAGCCAAGGCCCGTGGTCCAGCGCACGACTACCTCGCGCCTGACCGACGGGTCGATACGCTTGAGCGCACGGTCAATCATCGAAAGCAGGGTCCCGTCTTCTTTGCGAGTGGCGAACGAGAACCCAACCGGCGGCAGTGCGCTTTCGGATTTGATCTGTAACCCCAGATAGGGGCGCAAGGCACTGTAGGAGCGCACGATGACCTCGTTGCCGATAAACGCATCGACTTCACCTTGGCTCAAGGCCTCAAGAGCACTGTAGAGATTAGGCGCGAGGATAATTTCGCTGTCGGGATAAACCGCATGGACCACCCGCGCATCGGCGTAGCCATCGAGCAATACCACTTTTTTACCCTTCAGCCCGGACGGCAGGGTCACGTCACTCCCGCGTCCGACGATCACCGAGCGGTCGGGCATGTAGTCGGCGGAAAACGCCAATTCCTTCACGCCTCGCTCGAAGCCATTGGCACTGGTAAGAATATCGATGGTGTCGTTACGCAGGGCGAGAATGGCCTCTTCGCGTCGGGCGAAACCTACTACTTGCATGGGCACCGACAGCGTGCTGCCAATTAGGCTCAGGTAGTCGGCGCTAATGCCCTGATAGCGATTGCGATCACTGGTGATGTCAATCGGCTCGTAATCGGCAATCGAGATGCCCACGCGAAGGGGGCGATGCTGATCGAGCCATTGTTGATCCTGAGGTTCCAGGAGCATGGGCGGCAGGCTTACAAAGGGTGCCACCAGACTGAAAGGCAAACTTTGCGCAGCGGGCGCGGCCTGACTCAGGAATAACAGCATCCACAGCAAGGCTGTGTGCAAAACGCTTTTGTTTGTGGCACTCATACCGTGCCTGCTGACTTTCTTCACCGCAGTCTTCCCGTCCGTAGGGATCCAAAACCCCCGGAGTGTGGCACGCAAAAACAAAAAAGCCCGCCAAATGGCGGGCCTGATCTTGTTACACAACGATACCGTCAGAGCGGTTTGCCGCGATTACCGTGCAGGCTGACGAAGGCCTGTATGGCTTTAAGGTCATTTGGCAGAACGGTGCACTTCTCGTTTCGCTCAAACAAATCAGCCAAATGTGCAGGCAGCTCAAGGGCTTTTCCTACACCGGCTTTCTCCACTGCATCCGGGAACTTGACCGGATGCGCGGTCCCCAGAATCACCATCGGCGTATCCAGGCTGCGACGGCAATCGCGGGCGGCCTTGACCCCAATGGCGGTGTGCGGATCGAGCACTTCGCCCGTCTGCGCGAAGACTTCGGCGATGGTCTCGCAGGTCTGCTCATCGCTGACTGCCAGAGAATCGAACAGCTTGCGGGTTTCGGTCCAGCGATCTTCATCGACGCTAAACGTACCGGTCTGCTTGAAGGTGTCCATCAAGCCAGCGATGGCGGCGCCATTGCGCCCATGCATATCGAACAGCAAACGCTCGAAGTTCGACGACACCATGATGTCCATGGACGGCGACAGGGTCGCGTGCAGGGTTTCCTTGGAGTACTGATTGCCGCTCATGAAGCGGTGCAGAATGTCATTGCGGTTGGTGGCGACAATCAGCTGGCTGATCGGCAAGCCCATGTTGCGCGCCAGGTAACCGGCGAAAATATCGCCGAAGTTACCGGTTGGAACCGAGAACGCAACCGAACGCGCCGGCCCGCCGAGCTGCAGGGCCGCATGAAAGTAGTACACGATCTGAGCCATGATCCGCGCCCAGTTGATCGAGTTGACCGCAACCAGACGCGTGCCCTTGAGAAAGTCCTGATCGGCGAAGCTGTCTTTGACCATCTCCTGGCAGTCATCGAAGTTGCCTTCGACGGCAATGTTGTGGATGTTCTCACCGAAGATGGTAGTCATCTGCCGACGCTGAACTTCCGAGACACGATTGTTCGGATGCAGGATGAAGATGTCGACGTTGTCGCAACGACGGCAGCCTTCGATGGCGGCCGAGCCCGTATCACCGGAGGTCGCGCCCAGAATCACTACGCGTTCGCCACGCTTGGCCAACACATAATCGAGCAGACGCCCAAGCAGTTGCAGGGCGAAGTCCTTGAAGGCCAGGGTGGGACCATGGAACAACTCAAGCACCCACTCATTGCCATTCAACGGGCGCAGCGGCGCAATGCCGCTGTGGGCGAATACGCCCCCCTCTCCCGACGAATAGGTTTCTTCCAGAATCTTTTTGAAGTCGGCATCCGGGATGCTGCCGGTGACGAAGGGGCGCATGACCCGGAACGCCAACTCGTGATACGGCAGACCCGCCCAGGAGGCGATTTCTTCCAGGGTAAAGCGCGGCAGGTTTTCCGGCACATACAGGCCGCCATCACTGGCAAGACCCGCGAGCAGCACGTCTTCGAAGTTCAGGGCTGGCGCTTGGCCGCGGGTACTGATGTAACGCATGATTGTTCCTCTCTAAAACAAGAGCTGCTTGATTCGATAGCCGCGGTTAGTTCAGCTGTTCAACACGAATACGCACCACGCTGCCGACCACATCCTGCAAGGCTTCAAGGGCTGTGATCGCGTCGTTCATACGTTGTTCGAGGACGCTGTGAGTCAGCAGAATCATCGGTACCAGACCGTCCTGTTCTTCGACTTCTTTCTGCATGATCGATTCGATATTGATCCCGCGCTCGGACAGAATGCTCGCCACTTGCGCCAGAACACCCGGGTGATCCTTGGCCTGAATCCGCAAGTAGTAAGCGCTTTCGCAGGCTTCGATCGGCAGAATCGGGTGGTCGGACAACGAGTCTGGCTGGAAGGCCAGGTGCGGAACACGGTTCTCTGGATCCGAGGTCATGGCACGAACCACGTCGATCAGATCGGCGACCACTGAGGACGCTGTAGGCTCCATGCCGGCACCCGCACCGTAGAACAGGGTCGAACCCGCGGCATCACCATTGACCATCACTGCGTTCATCACGCCATTGACGTTGGCGATCAGGCGATCGGACGGGATCAAGGTCGGGTGAACCCGCAGCTCGATGCCCGCAGCCGTGCGACGTGCCACGCCCAGGTGTTTGATACGGTAGCCCAACGCTTCGGCGTAGTTCACGTCAGCAGTGGTCAGCTTGGTGATGCCTTCGGTGTAGGCCTTGTCGAACTGCAGCGGGATGCCAAAGGCAATCGACGCAAGAATGGTCAGTTTGTGCGCAGCATCGATACCTTCGACGTCGAAAGTCGGATCGGCTTCGGCGTAACCCAGAGCCTGGGCTTCGGCCAGCACGTCAGCAAAGGTACGGCCCTTTTCGCGCATCTCGGTGAGGATGAAGTTGCCGGTGCCGTTGATAATCCCGGCGACCCAGTTGATGCGGTTGGCCGACAGGCCTTCACGGATCGCCTTGATCACTGGAATGCCACCGGCGACAGCGGCTTCGAACGCAACGATCACCCCCTTCTCACGGGCTTTGGCGAAGATTTCGTTACCGTGCACGGCGATCAGTGCCTTGTTGGCAGTGACAACATGCTTGCCGTTCTCGATGGCCAGCAGGACCAGATCGCGGGCAACGGTGTAGCCACCGATCAGCTCGATGACGATATCGATTTCAGGGTTGGTCGCGACGGCAAAAACGTCGTGGGTAATGGGGGTACCGGTAATCTGGCAGAGGGGATTTGGCGTACGCATGGCAATTTGCGCTACTTCGATTTCACGGCCGGCGCGGCGGGAAATCTCCTCGGCGTTACGCTGAAGTACGTTGAAGGTACCGCCACCGACAGTACCCAGCCCACAGATGCCTACTTTGACCGGTTTCACTATGAAGTCCCCATAAAACGGCCGACGCGAGGCCGGCCGTGGAAAACAGCCACCTGCTGTGAGGTGGCTCGCTGTTTAATAAAGCGACGGTAAACCCGCGGCTCCATGATCGTCAAAAGCTAACCCTGGCGAAACAGGATTATTGGGCGCTCAATGCCAGCTTGGCCACTTGTTTGGCCGGCTGATAGCCCGGAATCACCTGACCGTCCGCCAGCACGATGGCTGGCGTGCCATTGACACCAATCGATTGCCCTATGGCAAATTGCCCGGACACTGGGTTGGCGCATTTCGGTGCTTCGATATTCTTGCCGGTGACCATACGGTCCATGGCGCCTTTGCGGTCCTTGGAGCACCAGACCGCCTGCAGTTGCTCATCGCCCGGCGAACCCAGGCCCTGACGCGGGAAGGCAACGTAGCGCACTTCAATCCCCATACGGTTCAGCTCGGGGACTTCAGCGTGCAGCTTGTGGCAATACGGGCAGGTGGTATCCGTAAACACGGTGATGTGCGATTTGGTTTCGCCGATGGCCGGATAGACCACCATGTCACCGGTAGGAATGCCGTTGATGGTTTTCGAAATGGCCAAGCGTTCGGTCTTCTCGGTCAGGTTGACCGGTTTACCGTCCTTGATCTGAAACAGATACCCCTGCATCACGAACTGGCCGTCAGCGCTGGCATACAGCACGCGACCGCCTTTGAGTTTGACTTCATACAGACCGCTCAGCGGGCTACTGGCGATGCTGTCGACTGGCAGCTCGAGCTGCAGCGTTTCAAGGGCCTTGCGGATGGCTTTATCGGCGGCATCATCCGCCTGAGCGAACATACTGAGCGTACTGGCCAACGCAATAACTGCGGCGGCGAAAATCCGGGTCACGCGCATGGGGACTCCTTGAACGGTGGACAGATGGGCGCTGCTGAAAACGGCGGTCATGGGGGACCGCAGGCGTTTTAGTGCTGCCCAATTTTCGAAACCGGCAAAGCCTATCACATAAGGGCTGTCAGGCCGACTGAGAGTGACGCAGGACACCTCCCGGCAGGCCTGGAAATCAGCCACGAGGGTGATGCTTTGCATGTATTTCCTGCAATCTTGCGCGGGCTACATGAGTGTATATCTGCGTCGTGGACAAATCACTGTGCCCCAACAACATCTGCACCACTCGCAGGTCAGCGCCGTGATTGAGCAGGTGGGTAGCGAAGGCATGGCGCAAGGTATGCGGCGAAAGGGACTTGCCGATTCCGGCGACCTTGGCCTGGTGCTTGATACGATGCCAGAACGTCTGGCGGGTCATCTGCTCACCGCGCTGACTTGGGAACAGCACGTCACTGGGCCGTCCGTTCAACAGCTCCCACCGCGCATCACGCATGTAGCGTTCGATCCAGACAATCGCCTCCTCCCCCATCGGCACCAGTCGTTCCTTGCTGCCCTTGCCCATGACCCGCACGACGCCTTGGCGCAAGTTGACTTGCTCAAGGGTCAAGCTGATCAGTTCAGTGACGCGCAAGCCGCAGGCGTACAGCACCTCAAGCATCGCCCGATCACGCTGACCGATGGCCTCGCCAAGATCCGGCGCGGCCAACAGCGCCTCAACGTCGGCCTCGGACAATGACTTAGGTAAGGGTCTGCCCAGTTGCGGCATGTCCACTTGAAGGGTCGGATCGACCAGGATCAACTTTTCCCGCAGCAAAAACCGATAAAACCCGCGCAGGCCGGACAGAAAGCGCGCTGTCGAACGAGGCTTGTACGCTTTGTCCAGGCGCCAGGCCAAGTGATCGAGAATCAGCTCCCGACCCGCGCTACTCAATTCAACATCTTGCTCCTGCAACCAGCCATTGAACAAAGCCAGATCGCTGCGATAAGCCTCGCGGGTGTTATCCGACAGGCCTTTCTCCAGCCATAACGCGTCGAGAAAACGGTCAATCAGCGGGTGATCAATAGCAGGCATGATATTCGGGGCTTCTGTAATAAAGTCGGTGGCAGTGTTCCACACCGGGTCATGGCGCGGCGAGCGTTGCCCGATGGAGATTAAAAACCGGGCAACAAAAAAGCAGCCCTTAGGCTGCTTTTTTTTGCATCGGAAAGACTGAACTTAAGACAGTTTTTCTTTGATGCGAGCTGCTTTACCGGACAGGTCACGCAGGTAGTACAGTTTGGCTTTGCGAACGTCACCGCGACGTTTCACAGCCATGCTGTCGATTTGCGGGCTGTAAGTCTGGAAAGTACGCTCTACGCCAACACCGTTGGAGATTTTACGAACAGTGAAAG